>ERZ827108.2269-NODE-2269-length-20819-cov-5.406087_pt1 | contig 20819 bp, 16 predicted proteins | sample MGYA00519921_ERZ827108 | MGnify/ENA primary metagenome ERZ827108 (study PRJEB31778, sample SAMEA3449258) | human gut metagenome | biome: human gut; feature: human-associated habitat; material: faeces | place: United Kingdom | collected 2010/2012 ... | reverse complement strand
TGTAACAGTATTTTATATCGTCCGGTGTAAAGTCTTCTTCGGAAAGTGTAGTGATGATATTTTCAAAAACACCATCGGACACTTCAACGCGGACGATTCTTAGTTTAAGCAGATATTCATCGGAAATATCAGCCGGATTAAGATAGTCGAAAGCTATGTTTTTACAAATATAGCGGTATTGTGATTCTTTTTCGGGATGTTTATGTTTCTTTTTTGATTGTGTTCTGGTCAGAATCAGTTCTATGGTTGTATCCAGTTTGTCAGGAAGAGCCTCGGCTCCAAGAAAACGCTGTACATTCAAATCCTTGGCACGAATCAAAAAATCAACGTTATTTTCGATTGCATGGGCAAAAACGTTGTAACTGGAAAATCCTCTGTCAGCAATGAAAATCGGGGAACCTCCATAGGCATACCGATCCATAAGATTGCAGATAGCCTGAAACTCATTTTTAAGGCGTCCAAGCTGAACTTCTAAATCAAGATACCGCTTAGAACATACCTCATATAAAGAGATGGTATGAACCATATTAAAACCGGATACAGATTTGCCATTAGGCTCGTGGAAGGTGTCTGGATCGTCAGGATTTCTGGCAATGTTAAATTCAGACCCATCACACGCAATCAGATAGTATTTTCCGCGAAATTTTTCTAAGGGGAATTTAAGGTTAAATTCCTTGAGAAGGTGACGGAATGCAGAAACGGAAAGTTTGGAACGTTGTTGATAAAAAGCAGAGTTCGTAGGAACTGAGGAATCATACTCAAAAAATTTGAGAAGTTCATGATTTAGACTTCCGCTTTCCATGGAAATGATCAGATGCATCATTTTCTTAAAATCAAGTTTGCGTTTGCGTATAAAATCTTTATCTGGATTTTTTACAAAAGAAGAAAGTGAGTGGGACATCTCATCAATAATGTCCCAAAGTGTAGTTTTGACAATTTCAGGAAATGTCATAGGTAAACCTCCTTGAATTAGAATAAAATATAGTTCTAATTCAAGGGCCGCTCTCGTTACCTTAAAAAATATCAGCAACGAGAGCGGCCGCACATTTTGATTGATGTGTCAACTATAATTTATAAATTTTTGTTAGAGGTTTACCTCATAGTGAACCAATAAGCTTAACTAAGTGACATTGGTTCTGAACAGCAACAAAATAATAAAGCGACCCAAAGCAAATTTATTTGCTAAGGGGGATTACCATTTTGGGATGAGCGACCCCCTCTCACATCCTCCCCATCACTCTCACCCCATCCCTTCCATTCTCCGCCGCACAGCTTCCGCCGTGCTGCTCCAGAATCATTTTCACAATATACAGCCCCAGGCCGCTTCCTCCGCTCGCCCGGTTTCTGGAGTGTTCCACGCGGTAGAACGGTTCAAACAGGTGCGGAAGCGATTCCTCCGGGATTTTTATACCTGTATTTTCTATATAAAAGAGTACATGTTCCCCCTGCCCGGTCATAAAAATCCGTATTTCTTCTCCCGCCGGCGAATACCGCAGGGCATTCACCAGCAGATTCCGGAATACCTTTTCCATCATTGAGCGATCTGCCATTCGAAATAAATGTTCCGGCAGATCAATTTGCAGCCGCATCTTTTTTTCTTCCAGCAACTCTACCAGTTCCGCCACCTCACAGCGCACCAGTTCCGGCAGATCCACAGACTCTTTCCTGACCTCCCAGGTGCCGGATTCCATTTTTGATACCGTCAGGATTTCCTTTACCATTTTCTCCATCGTCTCCGTCACCTCAAAAGACCGTTTCAGATAGAAGTCGCGGTCACGATATGCCCCGACTTTTCCAAGCATGCCTCCGATATGCCCCTTCAGGATTGTGACGGGCGTCTTCAGTTCATGCGACGCCGCCACAAAAAAGGCCGTCCGCTTCCGCTCCTCCTCCCGTTCCCGTTCCATGTCTGTGCGAAGCTGCCGGTTCGCCTCCTGCAGCTTTTCAAGCGCTGCAGACAGATTTCCAGACAGCTCATTCAAACTTCCCGCAAGAACGCCAATCTCATCTTTTCGCTTCTCCTTACACCGCACATCAAATTCCAGATCGGCCATCTTTCTGGATGCACGTGCCAGTTCCAGCACCGGATGCGCCAGATAAAAGGAAGCGATCACGGCGCAGCAAAATGCAAGCGCAAAAATCAGCAGCAAAATGGCAGGAAGCATTTCCTTTAATATCTGTACCGTCTGGCGAACCGCCTGCATCGTACCCGTGACCAGCATCGTGTATTCTTTTCCGCCGATGGTTACGTGGTACCACTTTTTTCCGGCATAAAATTCCGCGTCGCTGCCCTCCACCCAGAGAGTATCTCCCATGACTGCTTCCATATCTTCACTTTCCTCATTCGTTATTGAAACTTTATCCGCTGTTGAAGCTTCATCTGCCATGGAAGCATTCTCACCGGACACCATCTCATCTGCTTCTGTATTCCTCTGGCTTTCAAGACTATTTGCTTTATTTTCCGTGTTCCAGCTCTCTGTTGCCACCTCACTTCCGCTTTCTTCTCTCATATTTTCTTCGCAGCTATCTTCCTCATCAGTCACCGTCCCATGCCACACGCTCTGCACGATCACACCGTCCTCATCCACATACGTCTCATACGCAGTTCCGGCTTCTTCTGCCGGAAACACGATCGTCCCAGCCGCATCCAGCAGCGTCACGCTTGCCTGATTGTTCGCGGCAAAAAGTTCCAGCAGATTCTGTGCCTCTTCGACCGTCTGGTACCGCTCCAGCTCCGCCCGCAGTTCTTCCGATACCTTCTGAAGATTCTCCTCCAGTTCATTCTGATACGTCACTGGAAGAAATTTTACAATGCAAAAATACGTAAAAAGACTGATTAAAATAAGAAGTACCGCCGTGAGCAGAAAGATTTTAATCGAGAGACTTCCGGCAATTCTGTCTTTCACCCGCTTCACGCCTTCTCCTCTCCTTTCTTTTCCAGGCGGTATCCCACACCGCGCACTGTGCGGATCACATCACGGTCCAGCTTCTTTCGAAGATTTTTGATATGCGTATCGACAATGCGCTCATCCCCGAAATAATCCATTCCCCACACGAGATCGAGCAGCCGCTGTCTCGTGAATACCCTGCCTGGATTTTCCATGAAAACACGCAACAGCTCAAACTCTTTCGTCGTCAGCTCCAGCTCCGTATCCCCGCAGTATGCCCGGTAACGCTCCGCATCCAGCCGCAGATCTCCGCAGCAGATCATTTTATCCGTTTCCGTCTCACATTTCCCCGTTCTGCGCAGTACCGCCGCCACCTTGCACAGCAGCACCGGCATATCAAACGGTTTTGGAATATAGTCATCTGCCAGCAATCCGAAACCCTTCACCTGATCCTCCACGCTGTCCCGCGCCGTCACCAGAATCACCGGTGTCCCGGAAATCTTCCGTATCCGCTCCAACGCCGTAAAACCGTCCACTTTCGGCAGCATCACATCCAGCAGCACAAGATCCACCGCTTCCTTTTGAAAAACTGTAAGCCCCTCCTCGCCGTCTCCGGCCACCAGTACCGCATATCCGGATGCCTGCAGATAATTCCGCAGCACCTCCTGAATATCCGGTTCATCCTCTATCACAAGAATTCGATTCATGTATGCATCCTCCCTGCTCCATATCTTTACATTTTTAATCAAAACGTTTCCCTTTTCTCCCGCGCACGTGAAAAACTTCTTTTTATGGTAACACTTTTTTGTGTGATTTTCATGGAGCGCAGCCTTTTTCAGAATAATACCTATATTTGTTTTTTATACGCTGGGTAAAAGCAAAACATCTAAAAGAATCTATAATACAATTTTTCTTTACCTGTAAAATAATTTCCATCTATTGTATCTTTTTATTCTCTGTTTGTCTTATATTGTTTTTGTTGACATTATATTTATTTTGTTGTATTTTATAATCAAAATAGTGCTTTTGCATTCAACTTGCCGCTTATCATCACTATATGATATAATAAGAAGGATCTTACTCGACCAAAGAACAGTTTTACAAAACACAGCAGCAGATTTACCATGACAAGAGCCCGTCACCAGGTACTCAGCCAGAAAAAGCTACCTCTGACATCAAACCTTTTTCTGAACTGAACCTGATTGATGATTACATGTTTGACATCGCCACAATGGATCTCGAAATCTGCCGTTCCATTATTGAGCTGAGCCTGAATATCCGAATTCGCGAAATCCGATGGAAAGAGGGTCAGAAGGTTCTTCACAATCTTCCCGGAAAACGCGGCGTCCGCCTTGACTTTTATGTAGAAGACATGGAAGGTACCATCTACAACGTAGAAATGCAGCGGCGTTCCCATCCTGCGCTCGGTAAACGAACACGGTTTTATTCAGCACTGATGGACGCCCCTCTTTTAAAGCAGGGCGAAAAAGGATTTGACCGCCTTCCCAGGACGTTTCTGATCTTCATCTGCGGATTTGACCTGTTCGACGCTGGAAAGTACCGTTACACTTTCCAACAGACCTGCACAGAAATTCCGAATCTTATTCTTGGCGATGAACGGCAGATCATTTTTCTGAATACAAAAGGAAAAAATAAAAAGGAAGTCGAGCCACAGCTTGTTCAGTTTCTCGATTTTATCCAGAACAGTTCCGGCGATCACATTCAGGCGACCACCGATCCGCGAATTGTAAACATGTACCATCATCTTGAAACTCTGAAGCAGCGGGCAGATATGGAGGCGGATTATATGACGACAGAAGAACGGGACAGGCAGATACGGGAAGAAGGACGGGAAGAAGAGCGTTTAAAACTGCTCACTGCCCTCATTTCAAGCAAACTAAACTCCGGTATTTCTCCTCATGCAATCGCAGCAGAACTGGCTCCCTGTTTTGAGATGGAGGAAGATGCCCTGCTCACCCGGATTGCTGAAATCCAGACGGAGTTCCAAAACTGAATTTTATCATTTACCAGCGCAAAAGCTCCGGCAGACTTTTCACTCTGCCGGAGCTCTCATTCTCCACAAATGGGGCTCTCCTTATGAGATTCCCGCCTATGGAAGTATCTTCTCCGGTCTGAAATTCAGATAATCCCCGGACACCAGATGATACTGTATTCCGTGATGCATCCCGCGAATGCTGTCACCAAAGCGTGCTTCCCCATGGCAGTGAGAATAGACAACGTGTTCTACGCCGTACTTCTCCGCCATCTGTGTAAAGACGCTCTCTTTTTCCAGAATATTTGTGGGCGGATAATGAAGGAACAGAATATATTTCATAAAACCGTCACTTCGCGCGGCTTCAAAGGAAATTCGCAGCCTCTCGGCCTCCCGCTTTACAAGCTTCTGCGCTTTTTTCTCATCATCTTCGTTCCAGCCGATGATCTCACCTCTCGAATTGATGAAAAATGGTCCCTCAAACGTATATCCTTTCGTCCCGACAAGCGCGTAATCCTGGTAACTGTAATAATTATTCTGCAGAAAGCAGAGCCGGGACGCATACACCTGATTCAGTGACGACGTTTTCCTGGCATCCCAGAACATATCGTGATTTCCCCGTAACAGGATTTTTCTTCCCGGGAGCTTCGCAATAAAATCAAGATCTTTCTCTGCCTCTGACAGTTTTCTTCCCCAGGAATGATCGCCCGTGATCACAAGCGTGTCTTCCCTTTGAATCACTTCGCCGCAGTTTTTTGCTATTTTTTCCTCATGTTTTTTCCAGACTTTTCCGAACCTGTCCATAGGCTTGTCTACCGAAAAAGCCAGATGCATATCTCCAAGCGCATATAATGCCATGCCCTGTCCTCTCTTTCATTATTATACACTCTATCCGGGTGAGATGAAAACCACTTTTTCCCGTCCCCATTGGGTTAAAAAAGATCCAGCATGGTATCCAGGTATATCTTTTCCCTGACGTGGATCTGGTATTCTGGTCTGGCCATATAATATAACAGGAATTCCAGAATCAGTGCGCTTCCAAGTCCCCGGCCTTCGATTTTAAAATTAGAAAATCCCATCGGCCGATACACCCTCTGGATGTCTGTTACACTGATAAATCCTGGATTCGTCATTGCTTTTGAAAACAGATATCCGTCTTCTGCCCCAGGTGCATGGCAATGATGTTCCGGGCAGCTTTCCCCCAGGTTTTTCCGACTGACGGATTCGTAACAGGCTTTTCTGTCTTTGCAGCCAAACCAGCAGCATTCATTGCACAGGAATTCTACTTTTTCTTTCTGACTGTCGCCCATCTGCTTTAATTTGTCAAACACCTTGTTCAGCCGAAAATCCGGTACGACATAGCGAAATTCTTCCCGATCCACTTCCTCAAGAAATCGTTGAAAATCTGTCAGGACTTTTGTTGTCGAAGATACAAAGTAAAGATCCGGACAGGTATTCCGTAAATAGTCCAACAGCAACTCCGAGTGAAGAATCACTCCATTTTTTATTTCGGTCTGTTTTTCAAACAGTTCACATAATGCATTACATTTCCGATCCTGCAGATGTTCCTCTCCCAAAAGTGAATTGCTGAATGTCAGTCTGGCAGATATCTTATATTCCTGCGTCAGTGTCAGCACTTCCTGCGGATCTGCATCTCCAAAAGAGGTACGTCCTCCACCCCAGATACAGTCAGATGGCGCTCCATATATCGAACCGATCTCACACCAGTCATAAAAGTATTCCCGGTGTTCTCGAAATACTGGCAGAAAGACTCGATACAGCTCATAAAATTCAAATAATCCAGGAAGATGATAGTATATCTTCTTATCTGTCATTTTGCTCACTCCATCCTATGTACAATTCGTATAACACATTCTAATTACACTGAATGTAACATAAAAACAGCACATGTGCAGATATAACCTGAGAGAATGGGAATCGCATCTGCAATTGGTTCTACCAGATAATCGCTGTCCATGAATTCCTCCTGATCTGTAAAACGGGCACGCTCTAGTGCTCCGCACACTTGAAGCGGGGGAATGCTTATCTGCGTTCAAAAAATGACATTCGAGAATTTCTCGGATGCCATTCCTTTTTATATTTCTTTTTACAGGCTCGCCGTCTTTTGCACCGGATCATATCCATGATCCTTCAACGCCTGAATAATACTCATCTTATGTTCTGTGCCAAATGCCTCAAGTGTAATACGCAGCTCCACTGCCGCATTGCGGTTGGTGGAAACAAACTGGTTATGCTCCAGCTTGATGACATTGCCCTGCTGCTCGGCGATGACGCTTGCCACACGTACCAGTTCACCTGGACGATCCGGAAGAAGGACAGATACCGTGAAGATACGGTCTCTCTGGATCAGTCCGCGCTGTACGACAGAAGCCATCGTGATGACGTCCATATTTCCGCCGGAAAGTACAGAAACGATTTTCTTTCCGCGCACATTCAGATGTTTCAGTGCTGCCACGGTCAGAAGGCCGGAATTCTCTACGACCATCTTGTGGTTCTCCACCATATCAAGGAACGCCACGATCAGTTCATCGTCACTTACCGTCAGAATTTCATCCACATTTTTCTGGATATACGGGAAAATGTTGTGCCCCGGTGTCTTGACTGCCGTACCGTCCGCAATCGTGCTAACCTTCGGAAGTGTCATCACCTCACCACGTTCCAGAGAAGCCTTCATACAGGCTGCGCCTTCCGGCTCAACACCGATTACTTTAATCTTCGGATTCAGATACTTTGCAAGTGTGGAAACACCGGTTGCCAGTCCGCCCCCTCCAATTGGTACAAGAATGTAATCTACAAGCGGAAGTTCTTTCACAATCTCCATCGCGATCGTTCCCTGACCGGTAGCAACAGCCGGATCATCAAACGGATGAATAAACGTATAACCATTTTCTTCCGCCAGCTGGAATGCATACTCACACGCTTCATCATATACATCACCGTGCAGTACAACCTCTGCACCATAGCCTCTGGTACGGTTTACCTTGATCAATGGTGTCGTCTCCGGCATTACAATAACCGCCTTACAGCCGTAAGCCTTTGCCGCATATGCAACGCCCTGTGCATGGTTTCCCGCTGATGCGGTAATCAGCCCCTTCGCACGCTCTTCTTCACTCATTGTGCTGATCTTATAATAAGCGCCGCGAATCTTATAAGCGCCTGTTACCTGCATATTTTCCGCCTTCAGATAAACTTTATTACCTGTCTGATTGCTGAAATATTCGCTGTATACCAGCTTTGTCTCCTGCGTCACACGCTTCACGCACTCGGAAGCCTCTTCAAATGCCTCTAATGTCAACATTTCCATCTTATTGTACCTGTCCTTTTCTTATCAGTCAAAACGGATCTTCAAAATCCGCTTCTTCATTTCCGGCCGCCAGTTGTCCCGCGGTCCATCCCTTTTTTCCATCCTGCCATGGCTAATTCTCCTGCTTCACATCAAAGAGCGCATTCACAAACTCATCTGCATTAAACTTCTGCAGGTCATCGATCGTCTCTCCGACACCAATGTACTTCACCGGAATGCCAAGCTCAGAATGGATCGCTACAGCGATGCCGCCTTTTGCCGTGCCATCCAGCTTCGTCAGGATAATGCCGGTGATATCTGCCACTTCCTTGAACTCCCGTGCCTGCGCGAGCGCATTCTGTCCGGTCGTGCCGTCCAGAACGACCAGAGTCTCCCGGAAAGCCTCCGGGTATTCGCGGTCCAGAATTCGATTGATCTTTCCCAGTTCATTCATTAGATTCTTCTTATTATGGAGTCTTCCGGCCGTATCAATCAGCAGCACATCTGCATTTCGCGCTTTCGCCGCGGAGATCGCATCGTATACAACGGATGCCGGATCGGAACCGTCCTGCCCGCTGATGATATCTACATCCGCTCGTTTTGCCCACTCGATCAACTGTTCCCCGGCCGCCGCACGGAACGTATCTGCCGCTGCGAGCACCACCTTCTTGCCCTTGTCTTTCAGTTTTCCGGCCAGCTTTCCGACACTCGTCGTCTTTCCGACTCCGTTTACGCCGATCACCAGAACGACCGACTTTCTGTTTTCAAATTCATAAGCTGTCTCTCCGACATCCATCTCCTGCTTGATGCTGTCGATCAGAAGCTGCTTGCAGGCCGCCGGATCCTTGATGCCACGGTCTTTTACTTTCTGCCTGAGATCCTCAATAATAGAGGTCGTCGCATTGATCCCGATGTCCCCCATCACGAGAATTTCTTCTATTTCATCATAAAAGTCATCGTCAATACTTGAAAATCCATTAAAAATTGCATCAATCCCGGAAACAATGTTCTCTCTGGTCTTCGCAAGACCGGCTACCAGACGTTTGAAAAAGCCCTTTTTTTCTTCCATTCCTGTTTCCTCCTCATTTTTCTCTTTCTGATACTGCTTTATCTTATCACCGATGTTTCACAAATACAACTATATCTTACGCATCCAGGTCATCCTCGATCAGATTTACGGAAACGAGTGCCGATACACCCTTTTCCTGCATCGTGATCCCGTACAGCCGGTCAGCTGCCGTCATCGTTCCTCTTCTGTGCGTGATGATGATAAACTGTGTATTCTTCGTCAGTTTGTGAAGATACCGTGCATAACGGTCGACATTGCTCTCGTCAAGTGCCGCCTCGATCTCATCGAGCAGACAGAACGGAGATGGTTTCAGGTTCTGGATGGCAAAGAGAAGCGCGATCGCTGTCAGGGATTTTTCCCCTCCTGAAAGCTGCATCATATTCTGCAGCTTCTTTCCCGGCGGCTGTGCGGTAATCCGCACGCCTGCTTCCAGGATATCCTCTCCTTCGACCAGTTCCAGCGTACCATGACCACCGCCGAACAGCTCCCTGAACGCCTTGTCAAATTCTGTCTGGATCTTTGCAAACTGTTCCCTGAACTGGATCCGCATTCCCTCGTCCAGTTCAGCGATGATCCGGATCAGTGCCTCCTCTGCTTTTAACAGGTCCTCATGCTGTGTTGTCAGGAAGGTATGGCGTTCCAGCAGTTCCTTATAGTCCTCGATTGCATTGACATTGACACTGCCAAGGCCTCTGATCTCGCTTTTTAATACGGCGATCGCTTTTTTCAGATCCGGTATATTCGTCTTTGATGGATCACGGTACTCCTGTGCACTGCCAAAGGTCAGCGTGTATTCCTCCCACATATAAGATACCTGGCTGTCCTGGCGCTCTGTCATCTTTTCGATCTGCTCATTCAGGCGGAAATTCTCACGGTCCAGAAGGCTGATCCGTTCTGAGAGATCCTCCCGCGCCTGCAGCCTCCTTTTATGCGCCTCGTTTTTCTCGTCTTTTTTCTTTCCAAGCGTCTCAATCTCCTCCCGCGCCGCCTGTTCTTCCCCGGCAAATGCTTCGATTGTTCCGCGGATTTCACGAATCTGCGCTTCCTTTTCGGCCACATCCCTCGCCGCCTGTGCAATTCCTTCCGTATACTGTGATCGCTCCTCGCTCAGGCGCTCCTGCTCCTGCCTGATTCGTGCCATATTTTGATGAATGAACTGCTCTTCCTGACGCAGACTGGCAAGTGCCAGATGCAGCTGCTCTGTATCCGCCATTGAACTTCGTTCTTCTTCCCGCTTTGCGTCCAGTTCGCTCTGATTGGCAAGCACCGCCTGCTCCGTCTCTTTCTCCTGCGCCTCGGATGCTTCCAGTGCCTCCTGCTCCTGATCCTGGCGGTCTTTGATCTCGCGGATCTGCTCTTCAATCTCTCCGGCCTCGCGGCGGATCTTCTCATATCCTTCCGTGACATTTCCAGTCTTTTCTTTTATTTCATTCCACTTCATTTTCGCCGTATTCTGGCGAATATATTCCTTCTGCAGATCCTCCTTCTGCCTTACGATCTCATCACGCAGCGCGTTTCTTCTCGTGCGGCAGGCATCGATCTGCTCCTGCATCTCTTTTAAAACATCGCCTCGATGCTTTACCTGGTGCTCCAGCTCCTCGATCTCCCTGCGGCGTCCCAGCAGGTTGCCGGAATTGCGGAACGCTCCTCCGCTCATCGAACCTCCCGGACTTAAAAGTTCACCGTCTGTCGTCACGATCCGCAGCGAATGACGGTATTTCCGCGCAAGTGCAATCGCCGCATCGATGTTCGTTGCCACGACTGTCTTTCCAAGCAGATACTGCAAAAGTCCTGCATACCGATCATCTGCATACACCAGTGAGGATGCCAGTCCGATCACGCCCGGTTCTTTTAACGCCTGCGGACTCGAAATCCCACCCTTTCCGGAAATACCGGAAAGTGGAAGAAATGTCGCTCTTCCATATTTATTGCGCTTCAAAAATTCGATCAGCTTTTTGGCCGTCTCCTCCGTGTCTGTCACGATGTTCTGAATACTTCCGCCAAGCGCCGTCTCGATCGCAGTTTCGTACGCCTTGTCCACCTTGACGATATCCGCCACAACGCCAAGAATCCCCTGCACGCGCTCCTTCTGCTCCATTACACGGCGGATACTGTTGCCATAACCATCGTACCGCTCTGTGATGTTGCGAAGCGATTCCAGGCGCGACGCTTCTCTGTGATACTCGATCTGCTCCTGTTCAATCGTATGATTGTAATCCGTCAGCTTCTGCTGTACCTCGCCAAGCTGCTGATTTGTCATCTCACTCTTTTCTGTCAAAATATGGATCCGGTCCGTCACAGCATCGTACTCTTTTTTCACCTCTGCCAGACGCTCTGCCTGCTCCGACTCCTCGGAACGCAGCCGCAGCGCTTCCTGCGAAATCTGTGCCTTGCGGATCTGTGTCTGCTCAAGCATCGTCGCATGGCGCTGCATTCGGCCTTTGACTCCGGCACGGCCGTTTAAGATTTCAATGATCCTGCTTTTTCCGTCTGCCACCGCCTGCTCCAGCGAAGTGATCGTCTCCTGCAGCTGCTGCGCCGCTTCCACCGCCTGCTTTTCTTTTCCGGCAGCCTCTTTTACCTGTGCCCGCAGTTCGGATAACTGCCGCGCCGCCTCGTCCTGCTGCGCGGTCTTTTCTTTTTGTTCCTCATCGATCAGCGTGATCCGGGATTTCAGATGCGCATCACTCGCATGTGCCGTGTTGATCTGCTCCTTCAACAGCTCGATCTGGCTTTCCATCTGCTGTTTTTTCAGCTGATTTTCCGTGATACCATCCCTCTTTTCCTGCAGCTGTCCCGCAAGTGCCTCGATCTCCTGCGCCAGTGTCTCATACTCGGTCTTTGTCTTTTCATACTCAGCCTTCGTCTCCTCCAGCTGCGTCTGTGCGACCTCCTGCTTTCCCCGGGTTGCTTCCAGCTCTTTTGCGATCTGTTCGTATTCGGTCAGAAACAGATTAATATCATATGACTTCAGTTCTTCTTTTTTCTGGAGATAAATACGTGCGGTCGCGGCCTGCTTTTCCATTGGCTCCAGCTGACGCGTCAGTTCTTTTAAAATATCATTGACACGCACAAGATTCTGTTTTTCATCTTCCAGCTTTTTCTGTGCCGTATATTTTCTTCTCTTAAACTTTACAATGCCGGCCGCCTCGTCAAAAAGCTCGCGCCGTTCTTCCGGCTTGCCGCTGATGATTTTTTCGACCTGCCCCTGTCCGATGATCGAGTATCCCTCTTTTCCGACACCCGTGTCATAGAACAGTTCATTGATATCTTTCAGCCGCACCTGTGTCCCATTGATCAGGTATTCGCTCTCCCCGGAACGGTACACCCGCCGTGTCACCGTCACCTCATCATAGGCAATCGCAAGCTGATGGTCAGAATTGTCCAGTGTGATCGATACCGATGCATACCCCAGTGGCTTTCTCAGCTCCGTTCCGGAAAAAATAACATCCTGCATACTCGCACCACGCAGCTGCTTCGCACTTTGTTCACCGAGAACCCAGCGCACTGCGTCTCCGACGTTGCTCTTTCCGCTTCCGTTCGGTCCCACGATCGCCGTGATTCCATTGTGAAACTGAAACACGATCTTGTTCGCAAAGGATTTAAAGCCGTGGACTTCAATGCTTTTCAGATACATACCTTAGTGGATTCCTTTCGATACTTTACTGCTTTCCGCGAAGAGCAATGATCGCACGGTAAGCCGCCTCCTGCTCTGCCGCCTTTTTTGTGCTTCCTTTGCCTGTGCCTGCCGTCTTCTCTCCGATCCGCACTTCCACGATAAAGCGCTTCGCATGATCCGGTCCCTCTTCCCCGATGATCACATACTGAATTTCTTCTTCCTTGAAATCACGCTGTACGATCTCCTGCAGGATAGTCTTGCTATCATAAAAGAGCTTCTTGTGCTCAATGTCCGTCAGAATAAATTTCTCGACAAACTCTTTTGCATTAGCAAAACCACCATCAAGATAAATGGCACCGATCAGTGCTTCCATGGCATCGGATACAATCGAATCGCGATAACGCCCGCCTGTGTGCTCCTCGCCTTTTCCAAGCAGCAGATGATGTTCCAGATGAATCTCCCTTGCACACAGCGCAAGTGTAGGCTCACACACAATACTCGCACGCAGCTTCGTCAGTTTGCCCTCCGGCATCTGTGGATACTGATGAAACAGGAAATCACTGCTCGCAATCTCAAGCACCGCGTCGCCCAGAAACTCTAGCCGTTCATTATCATGCATCTGTTTCTGACGATGTTCATTCGCATAAGAGCTGTGGCACATCGCAGTCAGAAGCATCTGCGGATCCCGAAATGTATAACCGATCATCTGCTCCAGTTCTTTAATTTTCATATCTGCCATAATTCTTCCCTCTTCGCTTTTTCTTTCTTCTTATTTTTCCTGCTGCTGCATTTATGTACGCTCGGAATCTTTTTGTGCTTGATTTTGCGAGAGGATTTTTTGTCATCCGCAAAAGCAAGTGCAGGAAAGGCTCCGAGCGTACATACCATAAAAAGGGGGCTCTGTTTCAGCCCCCTTCGTCTTTTCTCAGCCAACTGCAGCTTTGATCGCTTCTGCCGCATCACCGACGGATACGATCTTTTCCGCCTTTTCCTGCGGAATCTCGATATCAAATTCTTCCTCAATTCCCATTATGATCTGAAATACATCCAGTGAATCCGCACCAAGATCATCTACAAATGTAGTCTCCGGTGTGATTTCATCCGCATCGACATTCAATACTTCAGCAATAATACTCTGCAATTTTTCAAATTCCATAACAAAAATCTCTCCTTACTTTGATTCTTCGTTTTTATGTATTGCCATCTCAATCTTCTCACTGATCCTCTGCTGTTTGAACTGAACGCACTGGTATACGGAGTGCTCCACCTCTTCTGCCTTTGCACTTCCGTGCGTCTTGACAACCAGCCCCTTCAGTCCGAGAAGCGGTGCTCCTCCGTACTGTGACGCATCAAAAGATTTCAGCGTCTTTTTCAATGCCGGTTTGATCAGCATACCGCCAACTGCGGTTTTCACATCGCTTTTCAGGCTCTCTTTGATCTTTTTGATCATTACGCTTCCGACACCCTCATACAGTTTGAGGATCACGTTGCCCACAAAAGCTTCGCAGACAACCACGTCACATGCTCCGGCCGGAATTTCTCTTGCTTCAATGCTTCCGGTAAAATTGATATCGTCACACTGCTTCAGAAGCGGAAACGTCTCCTTGACCAGCGCATTTCCCTTTTCTTCCTCTGCTCCGATATTAACGATGCCTACCTTCGGATTCTTTACACCGACAACATGTTCCATATAAATAGAACCCATCTTTGCAAACTGAACAAGATGAGAAGATCTGGCATCCACATTGGCTCCGCAGTCGATCAGAAGTGCCACTCCATCTTTCGTCGGAATCAGCGGCGCAAGTGCCGGACGTTCAATTCCTTTGATTCTTCCGACGATCGCCTGTCCTCCTACGAGTACCGCGCCTGTGCTGCCTGCAGATACAAATGCATCCGCCTGTCCCCGGCGTACTATCGTCAGACCAACCACGATCGAAGAATCCTTCTTCGTCCGGATCGCTGCCACCGGCGGCTCTGCGGTCTCAATTACCTGTGAAACAGGCACCACCTCAACCCGGTCGGCCGGATACGTGTATTTTTTCAGCTCACGTTCCACAGCGTCCTGTAAGCCGGTGAGGATCAGATGAATATCCTCGTGATTGTTGACCGCCGCAATCGCGCCTTTCACAATCTCTTCTGGTGCATTGTCGCCGCCCATTGCATCGACGACCACACGGACTATTTCACTCATAATTTTTCCTCCTGCATTTCTATTACATAATATACTAAACATCATTCTAAAAATCAACAATAAATTATCGCGCTTTTTGTTACCATTGGTTTACCTGGCTCTAAGCGGTAACAAAAAATCTGCCGCCGGATAACTCCGTACGGCAGATCCCCTGTCACCTTCCCACGAGGATTAGTCCTCTACCGGGATGATTTCTTTCTTGTTGTAAGTTCCACAAGCCTTGCAGACTCTGTGCGGAAGCATCAGCGCTCCACATTTGCTGCACTTTACAAGATTCGGAGCAGTCATTTTCCAGTTTGCTCTTCTCTTATCTCTTCTTGCCTTGGAAGTTTTATTCTTCGGACAGATAGACACGGTAACACCTCCTTAAAGCTCTAATTTACTCAAAATCAGAACCACAGAAACTGCGGCTTCTGTTTATCAGGAAACTGCTTTCGCTATTTTCCTGCATTGTTGAAAATATCAAGGATTTTTGCCATTCTGGGATCACGCACTGTCGTATCACAATCACAGGAACCAAGATTCTGGTTCTTCCCGCATACCGGGCAGAGACCTTTGCAGTCCTCCTTGCAGAGCACCCGCTCCGGCCATACCAGCAGCGCTTCATCATGAACAAGCTGATCAGTATTCAGGCTGTATCCATCAATATAATCTTTATCCTCTGCATCCAGCTCATTTTCAAACTGAATGTCTATTCTGGAAGCCACCGGCTCCAGACACCGCGCACAGGGAATCAATACTTCAAGGGACGCCTGGCCACTTATCATCAGCTTTTTTTCTCCTTTATTCTCTATTGTAAGAGAAAGCGGAGACGCACATCTGATCTTAAAATCACCGAAACGGTAAGACAGCTTATGCAGTGTGATGTCGGCCTCGCGTTTTATCACCTTGCCGTCGGTTAAAAGCACTTCCGTAAGGTCCACCAAGACATATTCCTCCTTTAACGCACTTTTTAGATTATACCCGTATGACAGCTGTTTGTCAACAAATTTTTCAGAAAATTTTTACTTTGCAGCTGTTACAAGCTCTACGGTCTCACGGCAGATTGCCAGTTCCTCGTTGGTTGGAATAACTGCAACCTTTACCTTGGAATCTTCGGTGGAAAGTACGAAGTTCTCTCCGCGCTTTTTGTTCATCTCCGGATCCATCTTGATTCCAAGATATCCAAGATAGGACAGAACCTTTGCACGTACAACATCTGCATTCTCGCCGATACCGCCGGTAAATGCAATTGCATCAACACCGTTCATTGCTGCTACATAAGAACCAACGTATTTTGCTACACGGTAGCAGAATGCATCAATTGCAAGCTTTGCTGCCTCGTTGCCGTTATCCATTGCCTCTTCCAGATCACGGAAGTCACTGGACAGGCCGTTTGACAGTGCCATAACACCAGACTCTTTGTTCAGGATGCGAACCATCTCTTTCACATCGATGTTCTCTTTCTTGCATACAAACTCAAGAACTGCCGGATCCAGATCGCCGGAACGTGTTCCCATGATCAGACCTTCCAGAGGAGTCAGGCCCATGGAAGTATCTACACACTTACCGTTCTCTACCGCACTGATGGAAGCGCCGTTGCCCAGGTGGCATACGATGACTTTGCTGTTGTCCTTGTCAAGGCCAAGGTATTTGATGGTCTCTTTGGATACGAAGCTATGAGACGTTCCGTGGAAACCGTACTTCCGTACTGCGTACTTCTCATAATACTTGGTCGGAATCGCATAGCGATATGCCTTTGGCGGCATGGTCTGATGGAATGCGGTATCAAATACTGCTACATTCGGCTTGCCCGGCATCAGTTCCATGCAGGCACGGATTCCCATCAGGTTTGCCGGATTGTGCAGCGGTCCAAGGTCGCAGCATTCGTCGATAACAGAGATTACCTCGTCGTTAATGATAACGGACTGTGTGATCTTGGAACCTCCGTGCAGTACACGGTGTCCGATCGCCTCTACCTCGTCCAAGCTTTTTAATACGCCGGTCTTCGGATTTACAAGTGCATCCAGTACCATCTGGATCGCCTCGGTATGGGTCGGCATCGGAGCTTCTGTGATTTCTTTCTCTCCGCCTGCTGGCTGATATACCAGTCTTCCGTCGATACCGATACGCTCACAGAGACCCTTTGCCGCAACAGCCTCTGTATCGGAATTGATCAGCTGGAATTTCAGGGAAGAACTTCCGCAGTTGACTACTAATACGTTCATTTCTAATATCCTCCTGGGGTTTGTGTATATCTTTTTCTTTTATGTAACTACTTAGAGCCAGCTTTCAAAATACAGCTGTTCCTCTTCTGTATCCCGAAATTTTATCTGGCTCTTAAGATTACCTTTTATTATTTATCCTAGTTATTACTTATTCTGACACTGTACTGCTGTGATTGCTACTACGCCTACGATATCGTCTGCAGAGCATCCACGGGACAGATCGTTGACCGGAGCTGCGATACCCTGGGTAACCGGGCCGTATGCTTCTGCCTTTGCCAGTCTCTGTACGAGCTTGTATCCGATGTTTCCTGCATCAAGGTTCGGGAAGATCAGGACGTTTGCCTTGCCTGCAACGTCGCTGTCCGGAGCCTTTGCAGCGCCTACGCTCGGAACAATTGCTGCGTCAAGCTGCATCTCGCCGTCGAGTTTGAGATCCGGGTTCTGCTCTTTTGCGATCTTTGTTGCCTCTACCACTTTGTCTACCAGTGCGTGCTTTGCACTTCCCTTTGTAGAGTGGGAAAGGAATGCTACCTTCGGCTCTGCGCCTACGAGGGAACGGAAAGACTCTGCGGATGATGCTGCGATTGCTGCCAGCTCTTCCGGTGTCGGATCCTGATTCAGACCGCAGTCTGCAAATACAAATGTGCCGTTCTCGCCAAACTCACAGTTCGGAACTTCCATCAGGAAGAATGCGGAGACAAGCTTTGTACCCGGTTTTGTCTTCAGGATCTGAAGGCACGGTCTTAATGTATCAGCGGTAGAATGGCATGCGCCGGATACCATACCGTCTGCATCGCCCATCTTTACCATCATAACGCCGTAGTACAGGTACTGATTCAGAAGGATCTCTTTTGCCTGCTCCGGTGTCATACCCTTTTTAGATCTTAACTCAACCAGTTTGTCAATATATGCAGCCGTTCTGTCAGAAGTAGCCGGATCTACGACCTTGATTCCTGTCAGGTCAAGACCTTCGCCGTTTTTCTTTACATCCTCTTCGCTGCCTACCAGGATAATGTCTGCGATACCCTCTTTGAGGATCTTTGCAGCTGCCTCATAGGTTCTTCTGTCTTCAGACTCCGGTAATACAATCGTTTTTTTGTCTGCTTTTGCTTTCTCTTTCAGAACATCAATAATTGCCATGACTCATGGACTCCTTTCGTATTGTAACTGTCGCTTTCCCCGCGCCCGGCAAAGCCGTCTGCTGACTCATTTTGGTTATTGTTCAGAGCCAAGCAAAATTTCATAAAACAGCTGTAAAATGCTTGCATTTTTAAAGCTGTTTTTGAAATTTTCTTTGGCGGATAGGCCACACCGACGAAATGCGCAGCATTTTGGAGGTTGGCTCTGAACAGTAACCATTTTTGCGCACAGGTATACAGTTATCATGTTTCAGCTAGTTCGATTATAACCCAAATTCTTACAGCGGACAAGATGAAATTTGCGTTGCACAGCGCTTTTTTGTCTGATAAAATGGGTTTTATCTATATTGTTTTGAAAAGAAAACAAAAGAGCCTGCATTTTACCGATGCAGTGCGGATAACCTCACCCCAAAAGGAGACATTGCTCATGCGTACTGTCGGCATCATTGCAGAATACAATCCGTTTCACTCCGGACATGAATATCATTTAAAAGAGGCGAAAAAGAAATCGGGCGCCGACTACGCCGTCATCGTCATGAGCCCTGACTTTGTCCAGCGCGGCACCCCGGCTGTTTTTGACAAATATATGCGCACGGAAATGGCACTTCGCGCCGGCGCAGACCTCGTGCTCGAGCTGCCCGTCTGCTATGCCTGCGGAAGCGCGGAATTTTTTGCAGAAGGCGCGGTAGCACTGCTTGACCGGCTCGGCGTCGTGGATGCGCTGTGTTTCGGGAGTGAGGCCTCAAGAACGCCTGTCTCATCCTTTTATGAGCCTTCTGACAGCCATGTTTTTTCTGAATCTGAGAATAATATTGACACGTCTCTCTTTGCGTGCGCGGCGGACTTTCTCCTGAATGAACCGGAGTCCTACCGTACGCGTCTCCAAGGCCTGCTTCGCGCCGGAAAAACGTTCCCGCAAGCGCGTGCCCAGGCACTGCAGGCGGAAGATCCTGCCCTCGCTTCCCTGCTTGGTACCCCGAACAACGTGCTCGGCGTCGAATACTGCAAGGCGCTGCAGAAATTTTCTTCTGCGATCCGTCCTCTTCCAATCCGAAGAGAGGGAAACGGATATGACAGCACAGCGCTTGAGGGGGATTTCTGCTCGGCGACGGCGCTGCGGCAGGCACTGCTTACGGCTTCCTGCCCGAAATCTTCAGATTCCGTTCCAGATAAGAGTCTCTTTTCCCCTCGCAGTGACATCACCGGCATCAGGGAATCGAAACTTTTTCATATCTCTGATTCTGACCGGTTTTCACAGAAAAAAGGAACGGATCAGAACTTACCCGCCGAAATACTCACTTACGTTCCGACCAATTGCCATTCTCTCTTTGAGAAAGCTGCTGCGGCTCCCGTCTCTCCGGACGATCTGCTCCCGTTTCTGATTCCGAAGCTTTTAGAACGCGATGATTTCTCTGACATCCTCGACATCTCCTCCGACCTGTCTGACCGTATTGCAAAGCTTCGTTTTTCCTGCATCGGGCATTCCTACGGTGAGATCATAGAACTGCTCAAGACGAGACAGCTGACACAGGTTCGGATTCAGCGCGCGCTTCTGCACCTGATTCTCGGCCTTCGTACCGAAGACCTGCGTGCATTCCGTGCAGATGACATGATCTATTACGCAAAGGTGCTCGGTTTTCGCTCTGAGGCTTCCCCGCTGCTTCATGAAATCAAAAAAAGCAGCCGGATTCCGCTGATCGTAAAACCAGCGAAGGCTGCTTCTCTTTTAGAGGAATACTGGGGCGATGAAAGTCAGTCCTCAGCAAACGCCGGGCAAATGCTCCGTCAGGATTTTCTGGCTTCTCACCTTTACCGCAGTATTCTTTCCTATAAATATCAGGTTTCGTTTCGAAGTGAATACCAGAAAAGTCCGGTGATTCTTACCAGTATCTTCTTGCACACACCGGCGTCTGATAGTACGCGTCCGAAATAATGATTCCTTTTCTCGAGTTTGCTGCATGCACGATCTGGCCGCCGCCGATGTAGATTGCCACGTGATCGATGCTTCCTGTCGAATTGTAGAAGAGCAGATCGCCCGGCTGCAGGCTGCCAAAATCAACGGATGTTCCGCCGTAGGACTGTGATTCTGCCGTTCTGGAAAGCCCGATTCCAAAATTAGCAAATACGGAGAGGGTAAATCCGGAGCAGTCTGCACCGTTCGTCAGGCTGGTACCGCCCCATACGTATGGATTGCCGACAAACTGTACTGCATAGTCTACGATCTGCTGACCGGTACCTGAAGTTGAAGGAGCTTCCGTCTCCTCATAGGCCGGTGCCTCGGTTTCTTCATTGCCCGGTGCCTCGGTTTCCTCATAGCCCGGCTCTTCGTAGCCTGGAGCTTCCGTTTCTTCATTGCCCGGCTCTTCGTAGCCTGGAGCTTCCGTTTCTTCATTGCCCGGCTCTTCGTAG
>ERZ827108.2261-NODE-2261-length-20848-cov-10.234358_pt1 | contig 20848 bp, 37 predicted proteins | sample MGYA00519921_ERZ827108 | MGnify/ENA primary metagenome ERZ827108 (study PRJEB31778, sample SAMEA3449258) | human gut metagenome | biome: human gut; feature: human-associated habitat; material: faeces | place: United Kingdom | collected 2010/2012 ... | reverse complement strand
AGAACTAAAGTACATTATACGGAAAAACGAAAACTTGAAAAAGAGTTTGGAGGTGTTTTAAGTGAAAGAAAATAATGATGGTAGCGACACAAATGTCGGTAGCATAGGAAATAGTATAGAAGATAGAATAAATAATGCTTATTGTTTTTTAAATTCAATGCATTCAGACTTTAGAACAGGACTTTATTATAAAGAAGATTTAGAGAATTTAGAACATATTTTATCAGATTACAAAAAAATATTAAAAGAGAATGAAATATTAAAGGAAGAAAAAGAACAGGCTTGGGAAGAATGGAATAATTTAGAACAAGGAAGTTATGGAACGGAACAAAAATTAAAACAACAAATTAAAGAATTAAGAAAAGAAAATGAAGAATTAAATGAAAAAATATTAGACAATGCAGGAATATATCAACTAGGATTTAAAGACGGAGAAGAAAGCTATATTAAAAAAGTAAAAGATAAAATAGAAGAAGAAAAATTGCCACTAGTAATAGTTGGAGGAAGAAGAAATAAAAGAACATTAGAATATGGCATAAAACTAGGAAGAAGGCAAGCTTTACAAGAGCTGATAGAAGAGAGGAAATAAAAAATGGAAGAAAAATATATAAATAAAATATTGAATTTTTCAGATGAAAATATATGTACTGAAAAAGAATTAATTATAAATATAGAACAAGCAAAGAAAATTATTAAAGAATTACAAGAAGATTACACACCAAATGCAATAATAAAATTAAAAATTGCGGAATACAAACAAAGAAAAGCAAAATGTGATGATATAGAAACTAAAATTAGATTAGATGTGAAAATAAGCGCATATGAAGAACCACTAGAAGGAGGAGAATAAATGAACGATAAAGAAAAGGAAACGGTTGAAGAATTAAAAAAGCAACTAAGATTAGCAATAAATATTGATGATGTTACAACCACGATAAGAAATGACGACGCCGAAGCAATATTAAATCTAATAGAAAAACTACAAAAAGAGAATGAAGAATTAAATAACAGATGTAGAAACTTGGATAAGGAAGCACAAGCATATCTTGAAGAATTAGCGGGAGATAATACATTAACTAGAAGAAACATAAAACAATTACAAGAAGAGAATGAAGAATTAAAAAAAGATTACTATAATGTAATAAATAAAATAGAAAATAAAATAGATATATTGGATATAGCAATATCAGAATGTATATATATAGACGATGACGACAAAGCATACAAAAAAGCAGTTAAAAAAGACAAGTTATGTTTATTGAATCAAAAAAGAGCCTTGCAAGAACTACTAGAAGGGGAGAAAAATATGACAGAGGAAGAAAAGAAAGCTATTAAAACTATAGAAGAATTTAGAGATTATTATGCTAGAGAAGATATACACAAAGAAGATTTTAATAATAATCAAAGTTATGAAAAAGCATTGAGTGAAATTAGGCAGCTAAGAAATAATTTTGATACAGTTTTAAACCTTATAACTAAACTACAAAAAAAAATGAAAAATTAAAAAACAAGTTAAGTTTAAAACAATTTGATATAAATATTGTTTATAACGATTATTTAGAAAAATTAGATGAATACAAGAGAAATAATATTCCAAAACAAAAAGTAAAAGACAAGATAGAACATTATCAAAAATTACAACACAATTATATTGAGAAATATGATGAAATAAACGAGGGTTTACAAGCAATGATAAGTGCTTTGCAAGAACTACTAGAAAGTGAGGAATAAATGAACGAGGAATTATTAAAATCATATGAAGAGTTAAAAAGAAATAGGAATATAATAAACAAAATAGAACCTGATTTTTTCTTTGAAATAGTGGATTGTTTATTAAAAGAAAATGAAGAATTAAAATTTGAAGAAAGACGTAGAATAATTGGAAAATATGGAGATGCTGAAATTCACGATATAATAAATAGAACCTTATCAAATGATTATATTCCAGTTCAAATCATAGAAGATTTTATAAAAAAATACCAAAAATTAAGTGATGAATTTTATGAAAAATTTTTAGAAACAAATAGAACTGATAAAGATTTACATGATACAGGATTAGCTTGTGATGCTAAAGTAGATGTTTTACAACAACTACTAGAAGGGAGAAGACAGGATGAATGAAAAAGAAGCTCAAAAGGTATTAGATGAACTACAAGGAGTTAGACCAGAAAAACTAACAGGAGAAGCTAAAAGATTATTTGATGCAATAATGCTTATAGCAGACGGCAGAGATAAAGCATACAAAGAATTAGAAGAAAAGGACAAGATAATAGAAGAACTCACAAAGAAAATAAAAATCAAATAAAGGGGGGTTAATCTATGGGAAAAGAAGATACGATAGAAATGGTAATAATTAAGAACGATACCATAATAAAGAAGAAATTCAGTGTTATAGACGAAGACGAGGTAATAAGTTTTAATTTAGGGAATTTCTTTATAGCAGTTTAAAAAGAAGATCTAAAAAAATATTTGTAGGAGGTACAAAAGATGCAATACATAAAAGAAGATGTTGAAAGAATGTTAAAGGATCACTTAAAAAATCAAGCAAAGCTGACGGAAATACAATTAAAAAAAGAAGAATATGAAAAAAGATTGGAATATGCTGGAACGGTATATGAGGAAACAGAAAACGAAATTATAGAAAATATGCAGTTAGCTGGACAAGCTTATGATAGCATACATAGTAATACAAACAAAGTATCAGATAAAGTGCTAAATACGGCAATGAATTACCATAAAGAAGAAAGACACATAAACAAAGAAGATAGGCAATTTTTACAAACTAAATTAGAAGAACTAAACAAATTGAAAGACGAGTTAGACAAAAAAATAGTAAGAGTTGAAAATATGATTAATCAACTATCAGCAGAAGAAAAGTTTGTTATAAAGATATATTATATGGAAAAATCTAAATGGGATTATGTATCACAACAATACTGCATGGAGTTCCAAAAACCAAAATCTATAAATCAATTATTAAATATAAGGGACACGGCAATAAAAAGTATGCTTGATGTACTAAATATAGGTGAATAATGAAAAATTGTGATAAAATTGTGACAAAATTTGGATGAAATTTGGTTTTGAAAGAGTTATAATTATAATAGAGAAAAAAAGATATAAACTTTTGCGGGGCTGAACATTTAATGTTTGGCTCTATTTTTCTATTAACGATACCTAGTAAAATGACAACTTAATTCAAAAAGTTTGGAGCTTTCCTGCTAAGAAATGCGTACCTAATAAGGTATATGGTGCAAGTCCATAGGTTGTCGCCAGGTTCTAGGTAGCCCCTAGATATGCGGAGTAAAAAGTGGGAAAATCTCCGTTGAAAATAAAATTAAAATCCCCTACATGACAGAGTAATTCAAACGGCTTTGAACACTGTCTTGAAAACAGTTGGAGCAGTAAAATGCTTGGGGCTCGACACCTCACTCTGTCGCCAAGTAAAATAGTATGTAATGATATAAAAAAGCAATGGGAGCAAAAGGTTGAGATATTAATTCCGACACAGGGAAGAGAAATATCAGAATTTCCAAGAGATTCGGCTCGTAAGCTAAAGGTTATAGGCTGTGTTGATACCAGAAATCCAAACGATATGAGGTAGCGCCTTGTATAATCCTGTATCATTACATAGTGTTTTATACAAAGGAAGTGTTGTATATGAGAGGTAGTATAATAGCAAACTACATAGACAATGAATATAGAAGAAGAAAATTTTATGAGAATAAGAAAAAACAAAAGTGTATTGTAGATGAGAAAAGACAATGCGATAAATGTAAATACTTAAATATATGTGAGGATAAAGATGAAATTTAAAATAAATAATACGGAATGGTTAATAGAAGAAGTAGATGAAGCCACAATTAATAACGAAATGAAAAGTGATGGAACATTAGGAGTAACAATATATAGAACTCAAACAATAATGCTACTAAAAGATCAAGCTAATATAATAAAGACATTGAAACATGAATTAACTCATGTGTGGTTATATGAATATGGACACAACCAAAACGACGAAAAAACATTCAACAATGAAGATGTATGCGAAATAGTTGCGAGTAGCAATGATTTTATAAATGCAATAGTTCAAGCATATTTAAAACAGAATATTGAAGAGAATTATATAGATGCATTAAGAGATGCTATGGAGAAGAGTTATGAATGTAAATCAAAACATTAATAAATTATTACATGTCTTATCTACAAAGGGACAAATATATAAAATAAATAGTTTTCAATTTTATAGTGAAAAGAATTGTAAGTACTGTACTAAATATCAAATATTAAAAAGAGAAAAGATAGAAGTATATAATGAAGAAACAGACGAGTTCGAATTACAAGATAGATATAAACAAAAAGAAGAATGCTATAGCAAGATAGATGTAATGAGATATCTAATAGATGAAAATAGAAAAGGAAGTGAGGCAGATGGAATATGAAAATGTAGAAGAGAAATATAACGCATTAACAGAAATGCAAAAGAGATTTATTGATTATTATATAGAAACTGCAAATGCAACAGAAGCTTGTAAGAAAGCTGGATATAAGGGAAAAAATCTTAATAGAATAGGTTCACAAAACTTGTCAAAACTAGACAAATTTATAAAGATAAAACTTCAAGAAAAAGAAGACCAAAGAATTGCCTCACAAGAAGAAGTATTACAATACTTAACAAAAGTAATGCGAGGAGAAGAAAAAGACCAATTTGGATTAGACGCTTCATTACAAGATAGGACCAAGTGTGCAGAATTGCTTGGTAAAAGGTATGGTACATTCAAAGAAAAATTTGAAGTGGGTGGGAATATACCAGTGGTGATAACAGATGATATTACAGAATAAAATAATAAACAAAAATACACAACAACAAGTAAATAACATATCATTGCAAAGTATAGTTGGAAAAGGCTATGCAGAATATTGGCATTGTAAATGTAGATATAGAGTATGTAAAGGCTCAAGAGCAAGTAAAAAGTCAAAAACAACAGCATTATGGATAATAAGTAACATGATGAAATACAAAGAGGCTAATACACTTGTAATTAGAAAGACATTTAGAACATTAAAGGATAGTTGTTTTACAGAACTTAAATGGGCAATACATAGATTACAAGTAGATAGTTTTTGGGAGATAAAAGAAAGTCCATTAGAAATGACATACAAACCTACAGGACAGAAAATATATTTCAGAGGATTAGACGACCCATTAAAAGTAACATCAATATCAGTAGATATTGGTGTTTTATGTTGGTTATGGATTGAAGAAGCATACGAAATAACAAAAGAATCTGATTTTGATGTAATAGATGAAAGTATAAGACGGAGAAGTTCCAGAAGGACTATTCAAACAAATAACAATAACATTAAATCCTTGGAATGAACATCATTGGATAAAGAAAAGATTTTTTGATGTTAAAGATGACGACATATTAGCAATGACAACAAATTACCTTTGTAATGAGTGGCTAGATGAAGCAGATAAAAAAGTATTTGAAAGAATGGAAAAAAATAATCCTAGAAGATATCAGGTTGCCGGATTAGGTAACTGGGGTATTGTAGATGGATTAGTATATGAAAATTGGAAAGAAGAAAAATTTGAATTAAATACTATAAGAAACTTAGATAGTGCTTTTGGGTTAGACTTTGGTTATACAAATGACCCAACGGCACTATTTTGTGGTGCAATAGATTTAAAAAATAAGAAAATTTATGTATACGATGAAATATATCAAAAAGGAATGAGTAACAAAGCAATATATGACCAAATAAATCGAATGGGCTATTCAAAAGAAAGGATAACAGCAGATAGTGCAGAGCCAAAGTCAATAGATGAATTAAGAGGATTAGGATTAAGACACATTACTGGAGCACTAAAAGGAAAAGACAGTATAAACAATGGTATTCAATTTATACAAGATTTTGAAATAATAATACATCCTAGATGTGTAAATTTCATAACAGAAATAAGTAATTATACTTGGGATGAAGACAAATTTGGTAACAAAATAAATAGACCAATAGATGATTTTAATCATTTAATGGATGCAATGAGATATGCAGTAGAAAAATACATAAATCAAAAGAAATTACAATTTGGTTATATAAAACCAATATAGGAGGAAAACAATGATACAATGGAATCCAGAAACGTTAGAAGATGAAAATAGTGTAACACAAATATTAACGTTAGCAGATAAAGAATGGAATGCAAGAAAACAATTATATGAAAGAATAAGAAGAAAGACAGATAATTCTGAACTAGTAAGTGTAAATGATGAAAAAATAAAAGTAGCATTTGAAAATTATATAAATTCAATGGTAACAGGATATTTTGCAGGAAAAGCACCAGTATATGATGTTGAAAAAATATCAGATCCAACAAAATTAAATATAATAAAGAAGTTACTTAATAAAATATTTAATACAGATGCAAACAAAGATGAAGAATTAAAAGTATTAATAGATTATATAAGCAAATATAATGATGATTCAACAGAGTTTTTTGATTTAGCATTTGAATATTTTGGAATGAGAGGGTGCTATGAAGTATTATACGAGAATGAAGAAAACGAAATAGTATATACTAAACAAAGTGCATTAAATACAATAGGAATATTTGATTATTCAACACCAGTAAAACAAATAGGCCAATTAAGAAAATGGACTGAAAGAGATAAAAATGGTGCAGATATAACAATAGTAGAATTAACAACAATAAATGGTAAAAGATACTATTCACCAACACCAAATAATTATGCAAAATTACAAGAAGATAAACAAAAATTTGAGAAAAGTAAATGGAACATGCTTCCTTGCATAGCAATAGAAAATGAAATGGGACTATCAAGCTTTGAATTGGTAGTCTCTTTAATTTGTGCTTATGAAAGAGTAATACAAAATAGTAGAAATACATTTCAATATAATGATGATGCTAAATTAAAAATAACAGGTTATGAACCAGATATACCATTGCTTATAGAAAAGAAAGATAAACAACGGAGAAGTAGAAAAAGACAAAAATGGAAATCCAGTGATGATTGAGAACCCAGAAAGAAAACAAAACGATGAAACAATGCTTAAAATGAAAGTATTTTATACACCAGACAATTCAGGTGATATAGCATGGGTTGAAAAAAGTGTACAAGATACAGCATTAGAAAATCATAAAAAAACATTAATAGATTTAATAGCGATGATAAGTGGAGTACCTAACATAACAGATTTAGGATTTACAAATGCAGACAACGCAAGTGCATTAGACAGAAAGTTTTTTGCATTGGAACAAATGATAACTGATGCTGATAAACACTTTAAACAAGCAATACTAAGAAGATGGGAAACAATCATTGATAGAATTAATAAAAGAAAACACAAATCTTATGATTTTAGGAGTATAAAAATAGATTTGCAAAGAAATCTACCAACTGACAAAGACACTGAAACAACAAGAGCTTTGAAATTGAGAGGACTATTAAGTGATGCAAGTATAATTGATATGCTACCTGACGACTTAGATAGTACATCAGAGCTTGAAAAAGTGGACAAACAAAATCAAGAAAATATAGTAAGAAATTTAGAAAATATGGCAACAATAGGAAAAGATACAACGAATATTGAAGTAAATAATAAAATGGCTAATAATAATCAAAAACAATACAATGAAAAACAAAATATTTCAAAAGAGAAAGGAGAAAAAAATGGAGCTAGGAACATACAATCCAAGAATCAATAAAGGGTTAAAAGTAGAATATGGCAACAAAATATATGATAAAATTATATATTTAAATATTTCTAATAATGAAATACATTTTGAAAACAAAGAAAATGATAGTATAAGTAATAACATTTCATGTAAATTAAATGAAGCAAAAATATCATTAGAATAGAGGTGCTATATGTGGAAAGTACACGACAATTATATGGAACAATTAAAGCAACTATACAATAAAACATCAAAGCAAACACAAAATAGACTTCAAGAACTATTTGACACGTTTAATTTTACATCAGAAAATATATACAATATAGCTGATAATAAAACTAAGAAAAGAATAAATACATATATAGAGTCTTGGAAAGAACAAGGACTATTAACAGGTTATTTTGGAATGTTAGCAAATAATATTTATAAAAGAACAAGAGTAAAAAACAGTGAAATACTAGAATTGCTTATTTATAGTGCATACATAGAAGAACAAAACAAATTAGAAGAACAAGAAAAACAAATAATGTATGAAGATGCCAATTATTATTATCAAGAAGGCATAAAAGAAGTTGAAAAGAAGAAAAAGTCATCAGTAATTCCGATGGCTTTATTTCTTGCATTATTAGACCAACCTAATTATAGTGGTTTTAACTGGAAACAATACATTAAAGCAACAATACAATATAATGCACAACAAATATATAAACAAGTAATTATAAACATACAACAACAAAGAGACCTAGAAATCAATTCTAGTGAGTTTCAGACGATAATAAATAGGCAAAACAATCAAAAACTTAATATAAATAATGACAAAATATCTGGTGCAGTTGATTTGCAAATGATAGGACTAAATAATTTAGCCAAAGTTGAGGGAATAAAAGAAGTAACGGAAGATAATTCAAAAGTTAGATTTATTGCAGTAGAAGATGATAAAACAACATTAATGTGTGATAGCTTAAATAATCAAGAATTTTACATTAATAAAGAAAATGTATTTGATAGATATTACGGAGAAACACAAAAAGAACTAAAACTACAAAGAATTAGATGTAATGGATTGGTATTAGGCTTAAATTTACCCCCTATTCAACATCATTTCCATTACTGTAGGAGCTATATTATGTATTTGCCATATTATGAATTAGAAAAGAAATATGGTATTTTTGACAGCGCTCTAGAAAAGACAGTAAAGAATAAATATAATGTTAAAAAAGCAAAACTAAAAGGATTAGACAAAAAAGCATTGCTTGATACATTAAATAATATGAATAAGGTTTACAAAGAATTTCCTCAAGTAAGAAACAAGCTAAAAGAAATTAGTGTAATAGAGCATCCAAATGGTGGATTAAATATTACTCCAGATATAAAAGATAATAAATATATTATGGAGATTAACAAGAAATTCTATGGAGATATAAATACAGTAAGAAAACAATATCAAAAAGATGTAAAAAATGGTTTTCATCCTAAAAATACAACATATGAGGATTTAGGAAATCACGAATTAGGACATTGTGTTACATATGAAATAATCAAAAACAGATATACTAATAAAAATTTAATAATTAAGGACTGGAATAATGATATAACAACAAAAGAAATTGTAGCAAAAGCATTTAACAATTTAGGAATTAGTGATAAAATATCACAAAACTTATTAAGAAGTAATATTTCTAAGTATGCAATGACAAAATATAGTGAGACAATAGGTGAAGCATTTGCAGACTATTATAAAAATAAGAGCAATGCGAGTATACTTAGTAAAGAAATAATTAAGATAATGAAAGGAATGATATAGATGATACTGAATCCTAGATGGTTAGATTGGTTATCCAATGAAGAAGATGAAAATGGAAATATGACAAAATTAAAAGAAAACACACCTGATGATATACGAAAAGAATATGAAGAGTTAATAAAAGAAGAACAAGAAAGCATGAGAAACAATAAATTAAAGAAAACAATATTTTAAGTACTTACTGACAAGTAGGTGCTTTTATTATGGAAAGAAGGAGGAAATATGCAAGAATTAAAACCAACCAGTAAAGAAAATGCAAAAAAATCTATTATAGCAATAGGTCAAGAACTTATAAAGAGGGCAGATGATATAACAAACGACTTGAAATTTGTCTCTAACATTGAAATTAATGCGAATTTGACACCAGATGAAATAACTAATTTTGATATAAAGAAAAAATATACAGCAATTTATGAAGGAGAGGGGGGAAAATAGATGGCATTAGATAGAGTTTTTAGTACACCAACAATCACGGTAGATCAAGATAAATATGATGAATTAATAAAAATATCTGATAGGTACGAACAATTAATAAAAAAAGAAAAAGAGCTATTTGATTTTGGAAAAGCAATTCAATATTTAAAAGAAGGAAAAAGACTACAAAGACAAGGCTGGAATGGTAAAAAACAATATATAGAATTAGCAACCAATATTAGTTACAAAAATGCTAATGATGAAATAATAAATGCTGAACATGATGCAATAGGAAATAAAGCAATAGCATTTGTTGGAACATCAGGTATTCAATTAGGTTGGTTAGCAAGTCAAGCTGATATGTTAGCCGAAGATTGGAAAATCGTGGAGGAGGAAAAATAATATGTGGTTATTAGTTTTAATATTAAGTATTAAATTACAAATGCCAACTTGGTATTGGATTATATTTACGGTAATTACAATATTTAGCCCAGCTATGTGGGTATTAAAATATAATTTTGCAGGACGTAGCTCTTATTTTTATGCCTTTTTTACTGGTTGCAGGCTATAAAGAACAACAGAATATAAATCGCAATGGCTGGGGCTTAGGCAATGGCTGGGGCAAAAGGAGTAAAAAATGGAAGGACAAGATAATAATACAAACAATGCTAATACTGGGGCAAATAATGAACCAGCGGGAGCAAATAATCAGAATGCAGGAACAAATAATAATCCTGTAACGTTTGATGATTTCTTAAAGGATGGAAAGAATCAAGCAGAATTTGACAGAAGAGTTCAAAAGGCTATTCAAACAGCACAGGAAGGTTGGAAAGCTAAAAATGATGCTGAAAAATCAGAAGCAGAAAGACTAGCACAAATGAACGAAACTGAAAAATTACAATATCAATTGCAAAAACAACAAAAAGATTATGAGGCAATGCAAAAAAAATTAAATGCTAGAGATTTAAAAGATGAAGCTTTGAAAATAGCAACAACACAAGACACAGCATTTGACCCAGAGTTCTTAAATCTTTTTGATTATGAAAGTATGACAGCAGAGCAGTTGCAAGAAAAAACAAAGCTTATAAAGTCAATTCAAGACAGAATTGTAGAAAAAGCAGTAAATGAGTGGTCAAAAGAAAAGCCACCATATAACCCAAACCCATCTAGCAACAAACCAAGTGCTGATGAAGCAATAAGAAGGGCAATGGGATTAAAATAAGAAAGGAAGAATAGACAATGAATAATATTGAAATATCAACAATTTATTTACCTAAATTAGACGAGGTATATAAAAACGAAGCAAAAACATCTATATTAGATGGAGATGAAACAACAGTACAAAAAGGATTAAATGGAGAAATAAAAGTAGCTAAACTAGACATGGATGGTTTAGGAGATTTCTCTAGAAATGATGGATACACAAAAGGTTCAACAAAATTTGTATGGGAGACAGTAAAATATGACAAAGAAAGAAGCCAAGACTTAAGAATTGATAGACTAGACAACCAAGAAGCATTAGGATTACCTTTTGCAAGATTATCTGGAGAATTTGTAAGAACAAAAGTAGTTCCAGAAACTGATGCTGCAAGAATTGCAAAAATAGCAGGAGTAGCGGGAATTTCAACAAAGAAAGAAACTATTTCTGATGGTGCGGGAGTTGTAACAGCATTAAGAGAATGCATAAATAAAATGGATGAAGATGAAGTTTCAACAGAAAACAGAATCTTATTCATAACACCAACATTAAAAGGAATGATAGATGATTTAGACACAACTAAATCTAAGAAAGTATTAGAAAGATTTGCTACAATAATTGAAGTTCCACAAACAAGAATGTATACAGCAGTAACATTAAATGATGGAAAACAAAATTATGGATACCAAAAAGCAAAAGATTCATATATTAAGTCAACAGATACAGCTGTAGTATCAGGAAAGACATATTACACAGAAAGTTCTGGAACATATTCAAAAGTAAGCTCTCCATCAGGAAATCCTTCAACATCAGATTACTATGAATTAATAGAAGGTGGAAAAGATATAAACTTCTTATGTGTTGAAAAGTCTGCTGTAGTAACAGCTATGGATCAATACATAAAATACTTTACACCAGATGAAGACCAAAATGGAGATGACAACGTATTTAAATATAGAAACAACAACTTATATGGACATGTATATGAAAACAAATTAGCTGGTGTATACTGCTCATACGAAGGATAGGAGGTAAAAAATGTCAACATTTATAGGATTAAGAATAAATAAAGAGGTAAAAGAAACTAAAAAAGAGCTAACAGTAGAAGAAATAAAAGCAATTTTAACTGAAAAAGGAATTGCTTTTGAAGAAAATGCTAAAAAGAAAGATTTAGTATCTCTTTTACCACAAGAATAATCAAGGAGGCAATAGAAATGGCAGAAACCAGTAATATAGACAAAATAATAGCCGATTTAGGAGCTAATTATAAAGACGGCAAAGAAGTTCTGAGTGAAATATTAGAGGAAGTAAGCTCTATTGCCTCTGATATTTCTAATAGACAAAAAAATGATGAGAAGTTATTTCCATATATTAAGAAAGCAGTAAAAGCAATATATCTTTCAAGGGGAGCAGAAGGCTTAACAAGTCGTGGAGAAGGTTCTATTTCAACATCATTTGAAGATATTATAGAAAAACTAAGAAATGACATTATAAAATCTGGATTAAGGAGGATTAAATGATGCTGTTACGAGATTTAACAAAAGTATATATATCAGGATATGAAGAAATAAAAGACCACGGAGAATCAGATAAATTATGGAAATATAAAGGACAGGCTTGGCTAAATATGCAACAAGATGTAAACGAGTTAGATAGAAAGTGCACAGGTGAAGTGGATTATAGTACATATAAAGGTCGTACGACTAGAGATTATGATATACAAAAAGGCAATGGAATATCATTTGAAGATATCTCAAAATTAGAGAAGTTTATTCCAGAATATAGAGTACTAGATAAAAATAAAATAGGAAGTACATATGTGTATAGAATGGAGAAAATACAATGATAAATTTCAATTGTAATATAAAAGTAAAACATAATTTTAAAAATATAGATGCTATAATTCAAAAATTACCACAAACTGCAAAAATAATAACAGAAGATGTATTAAAAAACATTAGAGGTTACGCTATAAGGTTGGAAAAAGGACATAATGAAGAAGGCATATTAGTCGAAATGATTGATATGTCAACCAAAGAAGTGAAAGGAAGGGTTTTTGCTGACCCTTCTAAATTTATGGCAAATGGAGTATCCTATTTGTTTTTTGAATACTTTGGCACAGGCTCTAATGCTGAAATGGAACACGTAGGAAAGTCACAACATTTTATTGAAAGTGGATTTACTGAGTGGTTCATTCCAGTAAATAAAGTGGATAGAGCATTACCGTATCCAGTTATAAATATAAAAGGAATGGACTTTTACATAGCGCATGGAACTAAAGCAAACCACTTTATGGGAGATGCTGAATTTGAAAGTAGAAATGAAAATACAGAAATAGTCAAGAAAAAATTAGATGAAATGTTGAAGGAGGTATGCAAATAATGAAAGATTTAAGTATAAAGGACTTTAGCGATTTAGTATATGAAAAGCTAGAAAATTTGTATAAGAATAAACCGATTTTAAGTAATCCAAATACAGAAAGTAAATTTCCTATATTGGAATTGCATACACCTTTGAAATCAGTAAATCTAACAGAAAACGCATTTCCTATTCGTTCTACATTTCAAATATCAATCACTTGTTGGAATGAAAAACAAAGACAAGCAATGCAAATGACAGATGAAGTTAGTACAAGACTTCAAAAATTAAATTTTATAAGGACTAATACCAGTCCCGCAGTATATGACCAGATACTGCAAAAATACGGTATAACAATAACTTTTGAAGTTCTTTATAATTCTATAACGAGTTCTTTTAATTTTATAAGATAATAAGGAGGAATAAAAAATGCCAGAACCAAAAGCAAGTACATTAACAAAACTATTTCATGCTGATACATTAACAGACTTAAAAGATTCAACTAAAAGAAAACAAGTAGCTTTCGTACAAAGCATTCCAGAATTTTTAAAAGCACCAGAGGGAATAACATATAGTGCTTTAGATATTCCTGATGAAAGACAAACAGAAGGAAGACAAAAAGCAGAGAATCTAGAAATAGAAATATTGTTTAAAGAAGACCAATATGATGAATTAAAAGCAGTTCAAACTGCTAAGACAAATGGATATTGGGCAATTCAATTACCGGAAGAAACAGCTACAGAAAGTGGAAAACCACTAACATGGTATTTTACAGGTACATGTTATATAGGAATGAGTGAAATTGCTATAGATGATATGTTAAAATCAAAATTAACAATCTATAGAAGTTCAGAAATAACAGAAAGCAAAGGATTTCCCACAGCCTAGTTCTGCAAAATTGAGTGCTAGGAGCAGAACCATAAAGAGAACTAGCACAACAGAAAAAAATACTGAGAAGGCAGAATAAGCCTTCTCTCTTTTGCAAAGGAGAGAAAATATGATAATAGAAACCAAAAATAAAATAATTAATTTAGTAATAAAAACAAGAAAAATAGTAGAAATAGCTAACCTACTAAAAAATAAAAATTTTGAAGAAGCTTTTACAAAAGCTTATGCTATATGCGATATAGAAGCTTTGGCTAAAATCATATTAAAATTAGCAGAAACAGAAGATGAGAAAAGTGCATTTAATTCAATAGATGAAGTATATGATTTTATAGACGATTGCAGAAAAGAAGGAATAGTTGTAAATGATTTATATTTAAAGATTGCGGAGGCTTTGAACGAAGAGGGTTTTTTCAAAAAGAAAATGACCAAGAAAGAACTAAAAGAGTTGATATCAAATCCTTTATCAACAATGAATATGAACGAATTAGTTCAAAAATCGGCAGAGAATGCAATGAGCAAAATAGCAGAGGAACAATTCCAAGGTTTCAGGGGCTAAATGATATAATTTTAAGAATAAAAAATACAAATAATTTAATTGAATTGATTTATGCAACAGAGTCTTTGGCATATTATTTTAATATGAAACCGTTTGAATTTTGGAATAGTAGATATTCAGAAATCAATATTTATTGCCAAACTCATTTGGCTAAAAATGCTGACGATTTAAAACGTGAGATTAATTTACAGGAAGCGGTAACAAATAAATTAATAAGAGCAGATAGCTTATCGAGAAATCCAAAAATAATCCCTATTCGAGATAATTATAAAAATTTATTTCAAGATGAAGAAAAAGAATACATTCAGTCACCAGAAGAAATAACAAAAAAGATGAGACTTCTTATGATAAAAGAAAAAAAATAATTTTTTCGACAAGTTTCGACAAAAATACATGAATAAAAGTGCTATACTTCTTTATATAATATAATAAAAGGAGATATAGAAGATGGAAGATATACAAATAAAAACTAAATTCTGCAAATTTTGCGGTGAAAAGATTCCAGAAGATGCGGTTATGTGTACTCACTGTGGAAGACAAGTTGAACAATTAAAAGGAGAACAACCTCAGGTTGTAATAAATAATGCAAACACTAACACCAATATGAATAAGAATATTGGAGCAGTATCTGGTAGACCAAAAAATAAATGGGTGGCAATAATACTTTGTGCATTTTTAGGATTTCTAGGTGCACACAAGTTCTATGAAGGCAAAACAGGAATGGGAATATTATATCTATTTACTTGTGGATTATTTGGAGTAGGAATAATAATAGATTTTATAGCATTGTTATTTAAACCAAATCCTTATTATATATAAGAAACAACTGATAAAAGCACTTGCAAATTATTATAATTATAAAAGGAGATTGATTATGAATATCGAAGAGTATGTAAAAAATAACAAGACTTATAACATTCTTAATAGAAGTGCAATTATAAAAGCACAAAAATTAGTTGAAAGCAATGAAGAAGTATTATATGCATTAGTAACAAATATTTCTATAAGTCCAAAAACTGATACTAGTTTTAGAAATCAAAAAAATTTCTTTGGTGGAGCTATGCAAATAAAAAATACTTTAAGTGGAGTGATTGTAATAACCAATAAAAGAATAATTTTTTGTAACTCAGTAATAGGGACTACCAATGAAAAACAGTTAAGAATAGAAGATATACAATCAATTGATGAACACATAAGTGTATTTAAAACAGGAGAATTAAGGGTTAATGGAATAACAGAAACTTTTATAATAAAAATATTAAGAAAAGGTTTGAATGAGGAAATAAAAAAAGCAATAAATAAAGCTAGAAATGAGCAAAAAAACAATAAGATAAGCAGTAATATTTCAAATGCTGACGAAATCAGGAAATATAAACAATTGTGTGAAGATGGAATAATAACCAACGAAGAATTTGAAAGAAAAAAAGCGGAATTGCTAAAATAATTAAGAAAAAAAACACTTACTTATGAAGGCATCAGATTAAATCTGGTGCTTTTTATTATGCCTAAAAAGAAAGAGGGTGAAAATATGACAGTAGAAGAAATTGAGATAATTGTAACAGCACAAGTAGAAGAGGCTTTAAAAGAGTTTCAAAAGTTTTTACCAGCTATAAAGCAAACAATAAGGCAAGCACAAGAGGCTTTTTCAAAAGTAGATACTAGAGCAATGACAAGTAAGTTACATCAAGCAGTTAATTTTATGAAAAAGAAAATGCAAAATTTAAAGAAAAGTTCTGAAAACAATGAAATAGCAATAAAAGTAAATAATAAAGATGCACAAAAACAAATATCTCAAGTACAAAAACAAATAGATAGTTTGCAAGAAAAAATAAATGCTCGACAAATGAAATTAAACGTAATAAATCCTCAGATTGATAAAATTGTGGATGATACTAGAAAAAGTGTAACACCAGAAGGAATAAATCCTAATGATAAAGCAATGGATACAACAGTGAATAATGCATTAGGAAACAATAAAGATTTTACAGTGTTAAATAATCAAGCACAAAAATTATATACTGAAATAGAAATGTATAATAAACAACTTAGTGAAGCAAAAAACAAAATGACACAATTAAAACAAGAAATAAATCAAACAGCAATTAGTCAAGGAAAATTGACTAGCTTTTTTAGTGGATTTAAACAAAAAATAGACCAAGTAAAGCCAAGCATATCAAAGATGAAAAACAGTTTTAAAGGTTTACCTAAAGTCACTCAAAATATAACTAATAATATAAAAGGAATGGGAACAGGTTTAAAAAACGGATTAGGACATGTTTTAAAATATGCAATGGCATTATTTTCATTAAGAGGAATTTATTCAATATTAAGTGGGTGTGCAAATGCATGGCTATCTAGCCAAAATGCAGGAGCAAAGCAATTAAGTGAAAACATAAATTATATGAAGTATGCTATGGGTAGTGTACTAGCACCAGTAATTCAATTTGTCACTAATCTAGTATATCAATTAATGAAAGCTATTCAAAGTGTTGCTTATGTATTAACAGGAGTAAATATATTTGCAAAAGCAAGTGCAAGTTCATATGCTAACATGGCTGGAAGTGCAAAAAAAGCGAAACAGGAAACAAAAGCGTTAGCAGGTGTCCATAGTGAAATAAATAATATTTCGGACAAAGATAATTCGGATGGTGGGAGTGGAGGAACAACAGCTCCTAGTTTTGATTTAGCTGGAATAGATGATCAGATGTCGCCATTGGCTCAAAAAATGTATAACTTTTTTAAACCGCTTGTCTATAGTTGGAATAAATATGGAAAGCAAGTCCAAGAAGCTTTTAAAAATGCTGTTAGTGGAATAGGACAAGCAATTAGTGCTATGTGGAAGAGTTTAGAGACATTATTCACTACTGGTACTATATATTCTATAATTGCAAACATATTAAATTCAATAGGACAAATAGGAACTGCGTGGGCAAATGCTTGGAACAACAACAATAGTGGCACAGAGATAATTCAAGGTATTGCTGATATGATAAACAATATTACTAAAGCTATTTTAAAATTAGTTTCAAGTACAGGATTTCAATCATTTTTGGATGGAATTATAAGTGCATTCAGTGGTATTGTGCAATTTATAGAACCAATAGTATCAGGCTTATCAGATATGGCGGAAATAATATTAGAAATAGTACTTTCGGCAATAGGAGATGTATTAAAGACAGTTGGAGATGCATTACAGGCAATAGCACAAAATGGAATAGTAGTAGAGATACTAAAAGCGGTAGGCGAGGCTATTACAATATTAGTTGGTGCAATAGTTTTATGGAATGTGGCACAAGCAATATTAAATGGATTAATGGGCTTGTTTACAATTTTAACATCTCCAATAACATTAATTATACTAGCAATTATAGCAGCCATAACAGCAATTATACTTGTTGTAAAGAATTGGGGAACTATATCAGAATGGTTTCAAGACTTATGGATAAAAATAATAGAAAAATTACAAGAAATATGGAACAATATTAAAGAATTTTTTGTTAATTTGTGGAATAGCATTATAAATACAATAAAAACTGTATGGGTTGGAATCAAAGAGTTTTTGAGCAATTTATGGAATGGAATATTAAATATAGTAAAAACAGTATTTAATGCAGTGGCAACATTCTTTAGTAACATTTGGGATGGAATTAAAAATGTAATAACAACAGTATGGAATGCTATTACAAACACAATTTCTAGAGTAATAAATGGAATAAAAAATACTATTTCAAACGTACTTAAAGGAATAAAAAATATCTGGAATAATGTTTGGAATGGGTTAAAAACTACAGTAACCAATATATTCAATGGAATATGGAACACAATAAAAAGAATTATAAACTCTATTTTAGGTGGAATCGAGGGTATGGCAAATGGCGTTGTAAAAGGAATAAATAAGGTAATATCAGTAATGAATAATTTAAGCTTCGACATTCCAGATTGGGTTCCAGGAATGGGCGGAAAAAAATTTGGATTTAACATCGGCTATATGAGCGAAGTATCATTACCAAGATTAGCAAAGGGGAATGTTGCTTATGAAAAAACACTAGCAATTTTCGGAGAATATGCAGGAGCAAGCAATAACCCAGAAATAACAACACCACAAAATATAATGAGAGAAACGTTTGAAGATGTTTTATCAAATTATAATAACGAAAATAGTGATAGACCTATAAATCTTACAGTAAACGTAGGAAGTACAAAACTAGGACAAATATTATTAGACAATTTAAGAGATATGAAAAGACAATCAGGAAAAGACATAGAAGCATTAGTAGGAGGATAAAATTATGTTATGGAAAGAACATGGAGATACGGGAAATTTACCGACACCGTCAACATATAGTGCAGACATAGAAGATACAGACAAAGACAGTTATTCTTCTATTGTTGATGGTTCTTTAATAGATAATCCCATAGCTGTAGGAATGTTAAAGCTTTCTATGTCATGGGATTTTAACACAGAAGAAGAAGCAGAACAACTTATACAAAAGACATATAAAAACCCATTTATATTGGATGTTAAAGTTCCAGTAGTAAATGGAGGTTTTTTAGAAAATGCAAAGTTTAGAGTATCAAAAAGAAAAGTCGAAATGATAAGTACAGAAAAAGAAACGAGTACTTCCAAAACAAAATGGAAGTGCTCTTTTAATTTAATGCAAAAAGAATTAACAGAAGCACAAAAAACAGCGGTAGAGGGGGCAAATAGTTAATGTATAGTACAAGTAATAACTATAAGTCTAAAGTATACAATGTAACTCATTTATTAAAAGTATACATAAATGACACGGAGATAGATTCTAAATATATATTAGACTGTAAACCCTCGAAAAAAGCTTTCTCAAGTGATGAGTTTGCATTGGGCTGTATAGAAGCACAAAGCATAGAACTAAAATTATATAAATCAGTAATACCTGCAACTATAAACAAAGTAGAAATCAAGAGTGGAATAACAGGCGAAATAATACCTGTTGGAGTATTTAATGTGGATGATATAAGCAAAGAAGACGATTACACAGTAACATTTAAATTACGCGATAATATGATTAAATTTGAATTTAATTATAATGGAAAAACACTAATAGATAGTAATAATGGAAAAGCAAAAATAATACAGGTACTACAAGACTTATGTACAAAAGCAGGAGTAGAACTTCGGTTCTACTTCTTTTTTAAACATGAATAAGGAAATAGCAGTGTACGACAATACAGTATCAGCAAGAACTTATTTAAGTTATATAGCAGAACAAGCTGGTGGAATAGCAGTAATAGGTAGAGATGGAAAACTATATATAAAAACAATCGGAGAAAGTTCAGTTACACTTCCATTAAAGTTATTTAAGACTTTTAAATGGGGAGAAAAATTTAAAATAACACGTGTAAGGTATGATGATGGAATACAACTATTTGAAAAAGGAGATACAACAGGCAATACAGTTTATATCAGCCAAGACAATATGTACATAGTTGATCAAGACCAAATCAATAATATTTATAACACATTAAAAGGACTAGAATTTTATAGTTTTGAGGGCGAAAGCATAATAGATCCAGCACTAGATACAGGAGATATCGTTGTTATAGATGGTAAAAATGTAATATACCAAGGTTCAATGCAATTTTCAGGACGTTGGATTGCAAATATTGAAAGCAAAATACAATGTAAAGCAAAAGAAGAAACAACTACTAGAACACCATCACAAAGAACTATAAACAGAAGAGTGGAGTCAAATATTAATCAGATAGATGGAAAAATAACTCAACTAACCGAAGAAACCACAGAGAACACACAAAAGATAACCAAAGTAGAGCAAGACGTAAATGGAATAACCAGTAAAGTATCATCAGTAGAGCAATCAGTAGAGAACATAACAAAAATAGAAGGTACAGCAGAAGGAAAGAACATATATATAGATGATGCATCTGCGG
>ERZ827108.2256-NODE-2256-length-20885-cov-3.422084_pt1 | contig 20885 bp, 18 predicted proteins | sample MGYA00519921_ERZ827108 | MGnify/ENA primary metagenome ERZ827108 (study PRJEB31778, sample SAMEA3449258) | human gut metagenome | biome: human gut; feature: human-associated habitat; material: faeces | place: United Kingdom | collected 2010/2012 ... | reverse complement strand
GATCGCCTCACTGCAAGCCACAAAGACCTCATCCTCGGTGTTCGGCTTGTCACCTCGTGCGTCGATCTGGTTGTGGTAGATATAGACCACCTGTTTGCCGGTGAAGACGCTCCGCAGCTCTGCGACTTTCAGCGACTTTATGCTATCAAACTGCACGCAAGCCGCGTCACCATTGTACTTATGCAGGATGGCTTCCCGCTCAGAGAGATTGTCGCAGGGCAGGCCGTCCACCAGTACCTTAAAGTCATCGGTCATAGTCAGCTCGGTGTGCGGAAGCAATGCTGCCATACCAAGTCGGGTATAGGAGGGCAGAACACTCAGCTGCACTTCCAGCTTTGCCGAACACTTGGGATCGTCCTGCATTCTGCGGAATAGTTCCTTGCCCACCTCATAGCGCATGGCATCCGAGATGATCACCACGGTGCGCTCCTTGGCGTTTTTGATATTCCGGGCATAGAAGTCCCGCTGCAAGGGCAGCTGCGTGAAGGTATCCTGTTCTTGTATAGCGCTGTTCCACTTGGGCAGCAGCGTTTCCAAATACTCGTTGGTGTAGATGTTCTCCACGAGATCACGCAGCGACTCAAAGGCCGCGGTGTCCTCGATTTGGTCATAGGCGGAGTAGAAGCGGCGGTACTCGTAATCAAACCCGGAATCCGTCTCCTGATACTGCCGCAGGATGTCCTTGAAGTTGTCCGGGCAGTGATAATTTCCGGCCTGAATTAACTGGTATGCGCTGCTGAGCATCTGATACCGGCTTTCTGCTTTCGCTCCGAAGTGCATCTTGCATCGCTTCTCGCAGAGCTGGGGGATGGTCAGTTCGTCCAGCTTTGCTCCGGTATCCTCAGCAACCAGACGCTCTACAAGCCATTTTATGAGGATCTGGTCGATGACAGCGAAGGTATCACAGCCTACCAAATCCTCCGGCGGGTAATCGGAGAAAACCGACTGTGCATTCAGTCCAGTCGCAACATGAGCAGACAATTCATCGTACCGGCTGCGGTACAGGATGTTGTTCATCAGGTTATCCATGAAGGCGATGATGTTTCCAGCCTTATAGGATAAAAACGCCTTCCACGGCTTCGGCAACTCGGACGGCACATACTTGGCGGTGTAGGTAACGAACATGGTTACAACCAGCTTTTCCAGCGTGGGCTTCACATCCGTATAGCCGAAGTGCTGCTCGCACAGCTTCCAGAAGTCCCCCAGAAGTCCGTACTTCTCGGTCTCCATCAGGAATTTGTTATCTTCCAGTGTGCTGTCGGTCAGCATGACGCGAATAACTTCCTCGAATGAGCAAGTCCGGGTACGGCAGATGGCCGAAAGAAGGCCGGTGATAATGTTTTCCTCGTTGAAGTTCTCGATCTCCAGATCATAGAACCGCTGTGTCCGCTCCTTGCTGGCAAAGAACTTGATATGCTTTTCGATGATGGGTTTGTACTTCTCATCGATCCCTAAATCTACCGAGAGCAGCGAAGCGCGGTCTGCAAAGAACCGCTTGGAGTACAGCAGGGTGTCCTCCAGATGATTGTCCCGTACATCCGGCTTGGGGAAAGGGGCATAGATCAGATAGTTGGTCGTGGTGTCCTGACGTTCCAGAAAGAGCTTGGTGGCAAACTGATTGTCCGGCTGCAAGAAATAGATCTTGGCGTTGTCAAGCGTCACATTTTGCATATCCTCCACGAACTCTCCGTTGTCATCGTACCAGAAGACAAGCTTGCGGGTATCCCCGGTAAACTCGGCGTTGAGCCTATCTATAATTTGTTTGATATTCATTTCTGCCATTCCGCGTTTCTCCTTCTGAATCTGTTCAGAACTATCCCCCTGCACATTTTATCATTGGTCGTAGCTTTGGTTTCATGGGCTGTTTGATAGTTATTAAATAGGGAAAATCTCTCGGACTTTCTGCATAATCTCCATAATAACCTTCACAAACTCGTCCCATCCCAGCACGATGCTCATAATTGAACTGATGAAACCGACAGCTGTAACAAATTTTCCAAGTAGCCTGAAAATGCCATTGTTCTGTATGGCTCTGTTGGATCGTGCATTAAGAAACCCCAACCAATAAAGTGCATCAAGAGGGAAGCTTAGAACTCCACGCATTCCCTTACCAAAACAGGCAATCGGGTTCCATAGTTGCTTCTGCTCAGTTTCGGTCAGCCGATAAATCCTCCCGATATGCTTTTCCATCGAATCTATACAGTGCTGAAAAAACTGGCTCATGCGAACTTGGATTATGTAGCTGTCCAGCTGCGATACCATGCTGATCATTTCAGGGAAAACATTGACCAAAACTTGCATATTTGTCATTTTAATGCTTTTCAACGGATCAATGAACTCCGCAATAATGCCGTCGTATCCCAATTCTGCTTGTATATCATCAACTTCTCGTATGCAATCCTGATATAATTTGGGATCGACTTGATGATATTCCATGTAGTGATTGGCAAGGTCAATGAATTTATCTCGAAATTCCGCTGTTTTCTTTGCTCTCTTTTCATAGTCCGCCAGCGTAACTCTGGAGAGGATATGCCCTATGAGCATAACCAGAAAAGTTGCTATTATGGGAATCCATCGGTAACTCATAGAGCGCATCCTTTCCTCAAATTTTAGCTAAAACAGGGTATTTTCTGCCATCACTGGCGGTCTGGATTTTCTCGTAGTTGACCTTTACGCCATCGTCCAAGTCCAGCTCGATACGACTCAGGGCAAGGTGGGCGATCATTTCATCGTAATCGCGGCATTCCTTGAGCTGCTTCTGGAGCTTTTCCTTTCGTTTGGTGGCAGCAGCCACTTCACGAGCGTTGGTGCTGTGGTCAATCATGTCCTGCATACGGCCAATCTCCGACTCATAGACCCGCTGCATCTTGTGGAGGTAGTCCACACGGAGGTTGCCGATGGTGTCCGGCGTGTAGCGGTGGAGGTAGATCAGCGCCTTGAAGCCATTCTGCTTGCCGCTGTCGAACAGCCAGTAGATAGGACGCTTCTGATAAATCTTGCAATGGTCTTTGAAGAAATCCTTGAGGAAATAACTACGGATAATCTCCCGGCTGCTGTTTCCTCTGCCACCGAGGGCTTTTGCAATGAAGTCCAGATTTTCTTCCAGTGTATCTTCTCCATAAACAACTTTCAGCCAGCTGCACAGGCGGGTGACAATATCATCTCCAAGATACTCTTCATCCGTGATGGGAATGATGCCATCCGCATCTGGAAGGAAAGTCTTGTATTTGCTCGCATTCCAGTCACCACCGGCATAGGTCAGACCCTCGGTGTCCAGTGAGTAACGGCCAAACATACAGCCCACGGCGTAGGACAGAAGACTCTTGATGTCGCGCTGCAAATCGGCCTTGCGGACAGTCACATCTTTATTCTCTACCTCCGGGGAAAGCTCGTCTTTCAAGCCGTAGATGTCGATGAAAATACGGTTCAGATCTTCCTCGTTGGCTTTAAGCTGGGCAAAGCGATCCTCGCATTCCTGCTCCCATTTCTCATAGTGCCACGCAATTCGACCGAACTTCTCCATACGGGACGAATGAAACTGCGATGCTTCTTGTTCTTGCCGGTCATGCGCCAAAGGAGCAAGGGGGTGGTGCTGGAAATCCCATGAAGTTTCAAAGGAGTCCCAGTCCATGCGGCACAAATTTATACATTCCACAACAATAGATGTGTGGTTTATTTCATGGGTTTCATATGCCAACGGTAAATTTCTCAGGTCATCTGGCATGACATTTATAGTGGGATTATATAAGTTAAGAATGTAATCACATACTTTGCTGTTAAGGAATGCCAGAAGATTGTTCTCGCCATCATGAAAATAAATATTGTTTGAAGCTCCTTCTGTAACAAAGCCATCTGGTAAATATCGGAAACTTGTTGTTCCGGATCCGATTCGCGACATAGTAATGGCTCGTTTGAAATTAAACTCTATACTGCGGAGAGTAGATCGTTGTTTTCCGTTTGCATCTTTGAAGTTTTTAAGTCTACTTCCGTCATTTTCCCAATCAATAACATAATCAAGATTTCCGTACCATCGTCTAAATGAGCCGCCTTTATTGCACTTAAACCACTTGTCCCTATTTGGCACAACCTCATACCAATATCTGATAAACAAATCATTCTGTCCGGTTGTAATCCCGTTACGGGCTTCGTATCTGCTGCTCAATTTTTGAGATTCAAATGCGGAAATAGCTTCTTTGGAAAACCAGTATGCAATAGGTTTTCCGGGGATCTTATCAAACTCGTCTTGCACTGAAAAATACCTGTTGCTACCGGTTAAGAATAGATCTTCTTTGCCTTTCTGTGTAGTCGGCTTAATCAGACGGCAGTAAGTTCCTTGATATTCAGCAATATGGCTTTTCCGCCTGACAAAGGTAGTTGTCTGAACTACCTCACCGCCAATTTCCTCAAAGGCTCTTGCACCAAGGTGAGCCATATTAACTGTATCTTTTTGAAGCAGCTTTTCCCGAAGGTTTTCAAAGCTGGAAAGAAACATCCACGAGTGCTGGGTAATCATCGCCTGATAATGGTTTTGACAGGTCATCATACCGCAGCGTTCCATAAATACAGCAAATAGGTCAGCTTTACTGTCCGGGTAGTTCTTCTTGACATAATCGTTGAGCCTTGCACCGCCGTTGCTGACCGCCATATAAGGGGGATTTGTCACCACCACATCGTACTTCCGTTCCATCGTCTCTGCGATGTCGATGAGAATTAAGATTTGTTCTGCCGTCACTTCCAGACCGGCGCTGTCCATCGTGATTTGCTCTCTAACATCCGCAGCAGACACAAAGCGGCGCAGCAGTTCCCAGTTATAGTTTTCTACTTTGAGGATGGAGCCGTACTCCTTGGCATCCCGCAGGGTGTCCAGCAGCCTCTCCAGCTGCACACGGGCGGTGTTGACCTCCAGTTTATCCATCCCGGCGCCAAGGTATTTCAGGTGTGCACGGTTGATGCTGTTGCTCTCCTGAATGGCGTAGACGTGGCAGGGCGTTTCACCGTTCAGAATGCGGCGGTTGTACTGCCGCGCTTTCATCATTACGGCAAAATAGGCCAGCTGGTAGGCGCGGTCATCAATGTCGAGGCCATAGAGGTTGTTTTCAAGGATACTCTTGGCTGCGTCCCGCTGGCTGTATCCCGCATCCTCATACATCTGCATCAGCACATCGAAAGCATATACAAGGATATGACCGCTGCCCATGCAGGGGTCGATGACCTTAATATCCCGAACATCCTTGTAGGCGCTCTGCTGCTGGATCTCGTCCAGCTGTTGGCGCACTTCCCGCGTTTGGGCAGCTTCTGGCAAATAATACTTCCATCCCATCTGGTCCGCAATAAACTCTTCGTTGGCGATTCGCTTATTCTCGACTTCATCCCAAGCCATCTCATCCAGACCACGCCCATCGGCAAAGACACCTTCGTTCTTCCGCTTGTCGATGAAGAGACGGCCTAAGCTGTTCTGCACCATGTAGCGTACAATCCAGTCCGGGGTGAACAGCTGGGTCACAGCAGGGATCTCATCTTTGGTGATCTTGCCTTTTTTGGCAAAGGCGGCGTTCTTCGGCTCGGTGTTGTAGTACTGGTATAGCCAGCCGATGATCTCCACTTGACCGCCCTTTTCGATATTGAAATCATCCTCGTCTATGTCGTGAATGAGGTGATAGACCACGCCATCCTGATCCACCACTGAGAGATTCAGCAGAAGCTCGGTATAATCATTGGTTTTCTCAAAGAGGGCAGGAAGGATCTCATTCAGGGCGTTGCACTGCTTGATAAAGAGCAGCCGGAACAGCTCGTCCAGCGCATTTTCATTTTTCAACCGCAGGATAGTCTCTTCCTCGGCGGGGGTAAAGTCCAGTTCCGCATCAAAGGGGGTCGTGACCAGATCAGGTTCTACCTTGCCACTCTCGGAAGACAGAACGCGAATATGAGAAGGCAGATAGTCGTTGACCTCCATAAAACGGATGGCGATAAGCCGGTTGAACCAAGTGTAGGCTACTTCTTCCAAAATGTACTTATAGGCGGTGGGATAGTCGCTATCCTTTTCCTTCTGCCGAAGGACTTCCACCAGCTTTTTCCGCTGCTGGATTGCCTCGCCGGTGATGGAGTACGGCTCCGCAGTGCCGATGTCATAGAACTCCATATTGGGGGTGGACTGAGGCAGGGCGTTCTTGATGCCGTCCGCCGTAATGCCCATCAATCCGGCGCGGTATTGGATGTCTGCAATGAGCTTGTTCCGCGCCCAGATCGCAAAGTTTTTGATTGCAGTCTTATTCATGACTTCCTCCTGTCTGATGACTCCGCATCAGAACTCCACATTCACAATGGTATCCTCAGTCAGCTGTGCCTCCAGCGTCTCGCGCAAACCGGCGATATACTTGTCGATGTCCGCCTTGCTCTCCAGACGCCAAGAGGAAGTACCCGTCATCATCTTGATGGAAACATTCTTGGTCTTGCGGATCTTCACGGGAGCAGGGGCAACCTCCACCTCATCAGTGGAAGTGCCGCTGCGCTTGGCTTCCTCAGCTTTGCGGCGAGCCTCTTCCGCAGCCCGCTGCTGCGCCAGTTTGTTGTCCAGCGCATCCATCTCATTGAGCAGCCGGAGCTTGAGGGCATCCGCCTTGTCTGCAAAGCTGCGGAGAGAAGACACATTGTTGCAATGCTCCGCGCCGTCCCGAATCTCTCGGAACAGAGTAAAATAGCTGTCCCGTTTCTGCTCGTTGTACTCCTTGGTGGACAGGACTTCCAGTACCCGCGACCTTGCCTGATCGATGGAATCCAGCACAGGGGCAGACTCCTGCTGCAAAATCTTCACATAGCAGGACATGAACTTTTCACGCAGCTCAGGCAGCCTCGGAATATTTGCATAAGGTTTTTCCTGACCGACGATGGAACGCATCTGCGCCACAATGTCCTCCAGCTCAGCGTTTACGATATAGGTTTTGCTGTCATCGTAGATCGCCAGCATATCCAAAGCACGGGTGAAGATGGTCAGCTGCTCGCCAGCGAAGAACGCCTTAATGGGTTCATAATCCTCAGCGAAGTCGTAGAAGTCATCCCGCTTCTTGGAGACCATTGTAAAGAAGTCCATAGCAGACTGAATCTGCACAACGGTAAGCATCAGGTTCTTGCCGGTTTCCAGCACCTTCTTGCCGGGATAGCGGTGTTCCTTGTAGTAAACTTCCAGCCGCTCCAACTCATAGATGGTATTCTGCGCATACCGCTGGAAGTTTTTCATGATGGTGTCCTCATCTTCCGCCGAAGTGGTGGTTTGGAACACTTCCTTCATCACATCCCGGACGGCCTTTTTATCCTTATCCGGGACGCGGGTACGCTCTTCCATCAGCAGCTTCTCCGCAAACGCCTTCTTGGTGATGAAGCCGATGATCTCTTCCTCTGTTTTGTTGTTCAGGCTTACAGTTGCGCCATTGACAGTGAAGGTCAGGTCACCGCGTTTGAACAGACGGGCAACCAGCCAAAACACATCATCCTCCACAAAGCCATAGGGGGCTTTCATAAAGCGATCTTTCACGCTCTTCATGGAGGTCTTCATGTGATTGCGGGTATTGATAGAGATAAAGCCCTGCACATCGTCCAGCGCGTGAGCATTGCTTTCAGTGCCGCCCTCCAGTCCAAGAGACAGCTGGTTGCTGTTGTGGAGCAGCTTGCGAATCTCTGCCTCGCCCATCGGGGTGTCGATATAGGACAGCTTGTGGTAGACTGTCTGCACCAGACGGCCAATGGCCTCATTGATACGAGTGCCAACTTCTTTGCCACTCACACGAGCAACATCGCCGTTCACATAGATGGTAGCCTCTTTTAGCGCCTCAGTCAGATAGAGCTTTGCATTAGCACTGCGTTCCCGCATCTCCACACGCTTTGCTTCCTTGATGGTCTCGTACTTCGCCAGCTGGGTAGAGGTGTTTTTGCGCAGAAAACCTTCAATCTTCAAGTAGGACTGAATTTCTTTCAGAAACTCAGCATCGCTGGGAAGCACAACCAGAACTTCCTTGCCCTGCCCGGACATCATACGAAGGGTAGCATCATCGGTGCTGCCATCGTACCAAGGAGTCAAAATGCGAACTCCCACATCGTAGTTCTGATTTGCCTTATAGGGGCGGTCATCCACAGCCTGATTGAAGAAGAACGCATAGCGGCCATTGAAGGCGGGGTAGGTGTATTTCTTGCCGGGGAAAATATCCTCGAAAATCATCTCCGAGACTTTTGTGATGATCTCAGGGGTCTCTACGTTTTCCTTTTCAATATTGACTTCCTGCTCCTCATCGGTCAGGAATACATAGATGCTGCCGTTTTTCTGCACAAGCATCTGACGCATCAGGACCTTCAGCGCTTCTTCGACGCGGCCTTTCAGCTCTATGCGGTCATCGTCAATGTTCTCAATCATCAGACTGGTGATGTTGTCGATGTTTGCTTCAATCTCCAACACATACTTGATCATGAAGAGGGTTTTTAGAACATTGATGGCAAAGACATCCTTGTCCTTCTTTTCCGGGTTAATGTAGCTGTTATCATAGGCGCGAATGATCACTCCACTATGACTGTGATCCAAGAAGTTTTCCAGTGCATCATAGAAGCGATGGAAGGGTACGATTACACCCATCTCTTCGTTCATGATGTTGACGGCAGACTCTTTGAACAGAGCGAGCATGGAACGCTCTCCGCCAGACAAATGCTTGCCAGACGCACCGTGTGTACGGATGGAGGTCAACACACTGGAAAGCAAGTTGAACTGATACGGAACAAAGGGATAGATCTCTGCAAAGTCGGTTTCGTTGGCATACAGCTTTTTCTCAGCAGTGTCGTTGAAGACGATAAGGTTCTTGATGATTGTTGCTTTCTGCTCATAGAGAAGCCGGAGGGACTGCGCTGCTGCATCTGTCTTTTCGAGGATTCTCTTCTTGATAACCGCATCCACATTGGCAGAAGAAAGGGAAAGACGGGTGTCAAAGCGCCCCTGAATTTTGGAGAAGTCGTTGCCCTTAACCTTGGTAATAGAGTCAATGTCTTGCTGGCTGGTCACGATGACCCATGCCTTGCCCATACATTCCTTGCCCAGTTCTTCGGTCACGGTTTGGAGGTTGAGCATGAGTTTGGAATCCTCTCCGATGTATTGGCCGATCTCATCCACAAGGAAGACAACATGGTGGTTGTTTCCCTTTCGTTCAATATAGGATTTGACGCGCTTTGCGAAGTCTTCAATACTGATAGTATACGGCTCAACGGCCTTTTCGCACCAGTTCCGAGCAGCCGCTTCGCTCATGAAATCCATTGAAACCAGCGCGTCTACAACGCTGTCCTGTATGAAGTCGAAATCCTGCCGAGAGCTTTCCCACGGCTCGCCATATTCTTCTTCAAAAGCGGCCTTGAACTCATCGTAGCGGCCTTCCTCAGAAAGACGGCGCTCCAGATCAGCAACATGAGGGATGGAGCCGCAAAAGCCCTGCATCTGGTTGAAAACCTTGAGGAAGACATTGACGATGGCATCTTTACTCTGCTTCCCCGTAGACTCGCTCTTGGAATCAATGTTGAACAGAATAACATCGGTAGGTGTCTCAGCGGCCAGCTTCATATCTGCCAGCACCATCGGGTCGATAATCTTTTTATCGTCGATGAAGTAGTCCAGCGCTTTTTTACCGCTTACCTGACGGTTCTCCAGAAGATACGAGAGGATTTTCAGAAAGTGAGATTTACCGCTTCCAAAGAAACCGGAAATCCAAACGCCCATCTTCGGGGTAGTCCCCACAATGCCCTTCTTATAGGAAGCATAGAAGTCGGCAAAATGCTTTTGCAGCTCACGGGTCACAACATATTCTTCGAGCTCCTGCGAGACATTGGAGTCCTCGCCCTGTCCGACAATGATAACGCCTTGAATCTCTCTGTCGATCTTCTTGGCAAACATTTCTTTGATCTGCATTACACTACCTCCATCACTTCACAAGCCGGAAAGCCCTATAATAGTTATCGTCCTTAATTTCGTTGAAGAGAATCAGTTCTTGCTCGTTATATGTGCCGGGGAAAAACATAACCACCGGAGCACGGAGATAGGATTGGTGAAGATTATTCAGTACATTATGTGAGCGAAGAAGAGGATAACTTTTGCCCACTCCTGTCAGGAAGACGATGGCATTTTCCGGTGTGTTCTCCTGAATATACTGGACAATCAAACTGTCGTTTTCGCTAAGCTTCATGGAGTTGCTGACTGCCTTTACGATACGCCCGAACCCCCGCTTCTTCTCAAAATCACTGCATTTTTCTACAAAATTCTTGCGCTCCAAAAAGTCAATGATAATGTCGTAGAGGTCGAAAACAACCAGTTGATATTCGTCGGTTCCTTTCAGGTTTTTGTTCTTCATATACTCAATCCGTTCACGGACTTCCAGTTCCTTCTCGGGTGGATAATCAAAAATCCAGTAGTTGACCTCATTAGCTTTTCCGCTGCTCTGACGGAAGGAAGGCTTCTTGATTGCTGCCTCCATTGCGTCCAGTCGTGCTGTTAAATCCATTACTTCACCCCCGTCAATGCTTTCTCATAGATTGCCATGTCATTTTGCTCCAACCAACGGGACAGCTCCGGGTCGAAGATGGGTTTCAATATAGTTCTGACAGTTTTTGATTTGTCAATTATCCCGGCTTCGTAGAGCATAGTTTTGTAACAACGCCCTAAGCGAACCAAGGTTGCCTCCGTCCATCCGGCCACTTTTTCATTTTGCTGCTGCTTGTCCTTGAAGAAGACACGCACATCACTGTCTGTCAGCTCGTTGTTGCCGACGATCAGCTTTTCCCGGATAACCTCATAGACAAAATCAAAGAAGAGTGTGTCGTATGCCATTGCTGCAATCAACGCATAGAGTTTCTGTGTTGCAAGGTCGCCGGACAGGAAGAAGGGGATGAAACTCTGATCGAGCGATCTTATTCTCCCGGCCACGGTACTATAAATCTGATTAGAGCGGTTGGCGCTGCAAAAATATTTTCGTTCTGTGCGAGTGCTTTTATCTCATCCATGTTTTTTCCGTCGTGAAGAAGCTGAGCAACTTTGCGAAATTCAATAAACCAGAAGGACATCTTCACTGCGCCCGCGCTATATTCTTTTCTTCCCATCCTGCTGATTGTTCCTCCCCAATATTACTCTACACCTTGACCTGTCCCATTATCAGGACTGTCCGGTAAAATTTCCATAATATCATCAATCCCGCATCCGAGTTTGAGGCATATTTTCTCCAGCACTTCGACAGTCGTGTTCTCGCCTTTTTCCAGCTTACTCATGGTGGAGTAGCTGATGCCGACATAATCCCTGAACTCTTTTTTCTTCATATCGCGATCAATGAGAAGCTTAAATAACTTCTTGTAGGACACTGCCATGTCTTGCACCTCTTCTTCAATACTACATGGTTACAAAAATACAATTTTATTATAACACATCCCGTTGCGAAAAGCGAGAAAATTCATGCGAACGCATAATATTCTTTTGAAAAAAAGAACAGGGATTTGCCGAGTGGTTCAGCTCCGACAAACCCCTATTCTTTTCATTCACGCTGAGCGTCTTTAGCTTTTTGCATCTCTTGTTCTGGAGATAAATTGAGGTAACTGATGACATTCGCCCTGATTGTATCGATCTGTTTAGCCTGTCTCTTGAAGTTTGCCCGTTCTTCATAAAGCCGCTGTTGTTCCTGCGTAAGCTGTTCTTGCTCAGCTCTCAGTGATTTGAGGCTGGGGAGCTTTGCATCTCCTTGAATGGCAAGGAGCGTGCTTCGCGCAGCCTCGAAAATCACCAGCTCCGCTTCGTGGGAAGAACGGAATGCAGCTTTGTCCTTTGCACGCTGGTAGGCTTCATACACCGGCTTGAGCCTGTGGTAATTGCTGATGTTTTTTATGAGTGGCTGTACCTCCCGCAGCCGAGACTCCACTGTGATAAGCTCCTTGCCAGTGCGATCATAGGAACTGTGAATGTCCTCAACTTTAGCCTCAAGGTCGGCATACCGGAGAAGACCATTCTCGGTGAGATAGTTGATGGTACGGGCAGCTTCTTGAAGATTGTGGATCTTCGCCCAATGCGCATATCCTTTGCTTTCCTGCGCCTTGATGCTGTTCTGGATGTCAATGATGAGGGAAATTCCTTTTCGTTCTGTCTGCATCCGCTGCTTGCGGGGATTGCGTCCTGCGATGCGCTCCTTGAGCCTTTCTTCGGTATAATTCTCTCCGATGGTCTTTGCACGGGTAAAACGTTCTTGCCCTTCGGCTCGGAAGGAAATGTACTTTCCCGGCTTGATTTCGTAACCGGCCTCCTGCATTAGTTTTAGAAACTCATCCCAGTCCTTTGCAGTAATGACCAGCCGGTCTATCGTCTGCCGGAGCTTCTGCTTCCAGCTCGTTCCGCGCTTAGCTTCGGTGTACTCCTTGTAGTCCATGCCCTTGTTTTGTGAGGGAGGAATTACAGACAAACCATGCTCTTTGCATATCTCATCACTAAGTTGGCGCAGCTCCCGGTATGTTCGCTTATTACTGCGATAGCTGTGATAGTCTATGAAGTTCACAGCATTGAAGATGATGTGATTATGGCAATGTCCTTTGTCAATGTGGGTAGCGATCACATACTCATATTTACCTTTGAGCCATTCGTCGGCAAACTGCTTGCCGATTTCATGTGCTTTTTCCGGTGATACTTCACCTATGTCAAAGGATTGAATCAAATGACGGGCAATCACCTTCGGAATCTGCATACCTCGCTGGGCGGCAAGATTTCGTGTCCACTCAAATTCCTTCGCAGCAGTATCACTGGCTGCGCAGCCAAATGAGGATACCAGTAATTCGTCATCTGTCTTCTTTGGATCAATGATGTAGGCAATCGCTTTGTTTACAGTTCCTCGGATTGGCTTGATTTTAGTAATTGCCATATCTCTTTCTGCCTCTCTTTCAGTTCTGCAATATCGTCGTCATAGAAGTGTCCTGTCGAGTTGATGCGTCTGCAAATCTGATTGATATTGGAAGCAATACGGCTGACAGCGGCAGCAAGCTTTTTCTGCTGGGTGTAGTCTACCTTAATGATGTAGCCGTCAATCAACATTTTCCTCGCGTATGCGCCAAAGTTCTTCGTTCCGATCTGCTGCATCTTACCCGCAATGAGGCGTTTTTCATACTCCGTGACAGCAAAACGGAGTATGATTGGTCTGGTTCTGTTTGCCATAGATGTTCCGTCCCTTCGCAAAGATAGAGGGTTTGGGAAACATCCCAACAAGCCATTTCTGATTTAGGGCAGGGTTCCCAAAATCGGAAAATCGCCGTGTGTGGCAACACCGGCTGTGCTTGCTATTCTCTCGTTTCGTATTCCCTGAGAGGACTTCTTCCTGTGACCCTCTTCACGCTACAACGGACATCCTTTTCCCATTTTAGGGGTATCGTCGAAAAAAAAGATGCCCGAAGGCATCTTTTCGTAGTCACGGTATCCTATTAGTTGATTTCCCAAACGAAGGTGGCGGTATCTCTGACATCAATGTCATCTGGCTCGATTTCCGGCACAGAGCATTCGCTTGCAGCCATAAGCGGCATCATTGCGTCCGCAATCTCATATCTGGTACGGGAGAGGACATTCAGTTCGCCCCAGTTGTAGTCGATGCTCAGAAGCACGCCCAGTTTTACGCCCAAGCAACGACAAAGCACATCCGCTTTTTCCTTTGCATTCAGAGAAGCATTTTCCAAGAGTATTCTGCTTACTTTTGAAGGCTCCTTCACGGTAAAAGCTATGCTTAATTCAGGTTTCGCGCCACTCGCTGAGATAGAAGAGAGTATCATCGCCAATCTCAGGCTATCAAACTCAAAAGACAATTTGAGCTGATATGTGCAACGGTATCCCGCAAATTCGCGCCTGAAATTTCCGTTTGATACCTTCACATTTTCGTATTCCGTGGTGACATGAAAGCCTGTTGTTTTTAAGCTCCCGTCTTCAAGATTATTTTGTTTTGCCACTTTTTGAAGCAAGTGGATTCGCTTAGTTGCTTTCTGCAAAGCAATGTCATACTCTTTGTCGGTGGATTCAATGACCAGTAAAAGAGTGATATAATCCGGCTTCGCAGAAACGCTGCCTACTCCTTTTACGGTAATCGTCCTCATGGATTTCTGTCTCGCTTTCCTCGGTTTTCATAATCTTCGTCAATTCTTTTTTTCCAATCTGCCCCCAACGGAGCGCTGCCTCGAACAGCACAGATGGCTTCGCTCAGAACTTCATAATTGAGCTGTGTTCCCGCACTATCAGCGTGATAGTTCACGGCGCGGTCTGCACCAATCCCGAAGTGTCCTGCTGTTTCCACTGCGTCAATGTTGGCCCCGAGGAAAAGAAATTCCCAACCGTACCGAGCCTTCTGCCTTTCAATCATCTGTTTGATGCGCTCTGCGTTATAGTGGCGGCTGGCATTCTCCATACCATCTGTGGTAATGACAAACAAGGTGTGCTCCGGTACATCCTCGGCTCGTGCATACTTGTGGATGTTTCCAATATGATGGATTGCGCCACCGATTGCATCCAACAGGGCAGTGCAACCTCGCACGGTATAGTCTCTATCGGTCAGAGGTTTGATGTTCTGAACATCTACCCGGTCATGTATGACCTCACTCACATTGTCGAAAAGTACGGTGGAGATCAGAGCTTCGCCGTCTTCTTTTTTCTGCTTCTCAATCATGGCGTTGAATCCGCCAATGGTGTCAGCTTCAAGCCCACTCATCGATCCGCTGCGATCAAGTATAAAGACGATTTCGGTTAGGTTCTTCCTCATGATAATTCCTCCCATAAAAAACTGTGACTGTTTTTGCTTACAGTCACAGTATAGGAGAAATCCTCTTCGGTTTGGTCGCATGAGAAGCGACATTCAAAACATATCGCGGAGCAGATTGCTCTCGATGTCAACAACATCATCCAGCGGGATCTTACATCCATCAGTCAGTATAAGCACTCGTTCTATCTCATCGATCCGTTTGAGATTTCCGATGGCCGTAACATATGTGCCGCCGGATTTTCTCACATCCGGCTTGAAGTAGGTAACAGTAATTTCCGGTTGAATGGAAATCATATCGCATAGGTAATGCTGTTTTCTGTCCAGAACAGCTTTTTCTTCCTCGCCAAGTTCAATTTTTTCATCCGTCAATCGCCCAGTCTCTTGGATGGCTGCGTCGTATCCGGTGAGAGCCGCGAAGGGAGAGAACTGAGCAGCACGATCCATCATGGACATCTGTGGACGTTTGGAAGAGACATGGTGTGGGAGATTGATGATATGATCATACTTGTCCATCCGCTTCACCTTTTTCTGTCCAACTTAATCTGTACTCCAACACATGGCTCAGTAGTTTTTGCGGTTCAACTTGAAATTTTTTCGCCACTTCCACGATGCGGTCATCAATCAGATGTAGGTTTTCTTCTTCAAATTTCTCCAAGGCTCGCTGATCATGGAGCCATAGTTCTGAAAGCCCGTTGGGAATAGCGCCAAGCCTTTCAAACAGTTTTTGGCTTGGATAATTGGTGGGATCAATTCTGACCCTAAACTCCGTCACGCCCAGACGGGATTTGATTGCGTTGAGCATTGTGGAAAGCGCAGGGTATCCAATTCCATGCTTCGTCCAGTCACGCTTTAACTCAATGGCGATTTCCCATAAATCCTGAGAGGTGTCCTTAATTCCGCAGTATCCAATGTAGCTGCCCATGTTTTCGATGGAGAGCATGAGAGACTTTTCTTCGTTATGCTCTTTCCACACCATGTCGCAGAAGGCTTCCTCTTTCACCATTGACCTTATCATAGAGTTTTCCTGCTGAATCAAGAGAAAACCATCATGGTCACATGGCTTCACTGGCCGAAGCACTACGTTATTGTTGACCCGGATAATCCGGCCACACTTCCAGAATGCGTCTTTCGTTCCAGCACCGGCTTTGTCGGCTATTGCTCGTTCCACCAAAAGCCGTGCAAGCTCTGAATCATTTTTCTGCTTCAACTGACTGATGACAGCATCCCGCTTTTCTTCAAATGATTTTCCGTCATCGGCTTCCAGTATATCTAACGCATCCTGCAACATTGCATTCAAACTGGTTCTTGATAGAGCATCCGAGATTTGATTATTGTCCATGCAATTCACCTACCTGTTATATACTTTAAGCCTTATGGCCTCCAATCTGGTCATTTCGGTCTTTGGCCGTTGCGCCGTCTTCCAAGTTCATCCCACGGAGGATTGCATTCTTGCCGAATTTCTTCTTGATAGTCAGCATGGCTTTCTGCATTTTCTGTTCTCGTTCCAACTCCTGTTGTTCCAGCTCTTGCTGTGCCTTCTGCGCAGCATAGTCAGTGAAAAGGTCGAGTTGTTCAAATCCATCGTTTTTCGTAGGCGCTGAATCTTTTGGGAGAACATGGTTCGCCACCACATTCAATCTTCGTATAAGAAGATTCCTGTCTACAATACGATCAAAAAGCTCACCCGCAGCACACATTATTTTCCGTGTAGATGATGTGTGTCCGTCAAGATTTATTGTGCCATGAGAATGCTTCGGTATCTGCCGCCCATAGTGGTCTTTTACAACTGTACCGTGGTATTTTGCCCTGCGCTCAGGATCAGTAAGATTTTCAATGTCATAACCCACCGTTACCACAAGCTGATCGGTGACAAGTCCCTTATCTACCAGATCCAGAGAAAGCATATCTGCCATCTCTCGCAGGACAAGTCTTGCTTTCTCAGCATCGTATGGACAATGAAGAACCTGTCCAGAGCCTAAACTGTTAGAGCTTGGCCGGTACGCCTTGATTGCCTCAATAGTGGTAGGCTCCCAGCCCCACGCATGGTCAATCAGTAGTTCGGCATTCTTGCCGAAGAGATTGTAAAGCAAGTCTTCGTCTCGTTCCGAGCATTGTGCAACATCGCCCATCGTGAACATACCATGCTCTTCCAGCTTCTTCGCGTACCCACGGCCTACCCGCCAGAAGTCAGTGAGAGGCTGATGAGACCACATCGTTTTCCGATAGCTCATCTCGTCCAACTCTGCAATACGCACTCCGTTTGCATCGGCTGGGATATGTTTTGCCACAATGTCCATAGCCACTTTGCAAAGGAAAAGGTTTGTCCCTATCCCGGCGGTTGCCGTGATGCCAGTGGTTTCAATAACATCCAGAATGATTTTCATGGCAAGGTCGTGAGCAGACAGCTTGTAGGTGTTCAGGTAATCTGTCACATCCATGAAAACCTCGTCGATGGAGTATACCACGATGTCTTCCGGCGCTATGTATTTCAGATAGACCTCGTAAATCTTTGTGCTGTACTCCATGTAATATGCCATGCGAGGCGGGGCAATAATGAAGTCTATTTCCAGAGACGGGTTTGCTTGCAGTTCAGAAAAGAAATGGGATTTTCCGGTAAGTGTTCGTCCCGGCGCATCGTGCCTTCGTCCGGCGTTGGCTTCCTTTACCCGCTGCTTTACTTCAAATAAGCGTCCACGCCCAGATATGCCATAGGATTTGAGGGTAGGTGTAACCGCAAGGCAGATGGTCTTGTCGGTGCGGCTTTCATCCGCGACAACGAGGTTGGTATCCATCGGATCAAGCCCACGTTCCCGGCACTCCACCGAAGCATAAAAGCTTTTGAGGTCGATTGCTATGTATGTTCGTTGTTTCATGCCTCGGCTACCTCCTTATGTTTTGAAGCGTTTAGGTTGTCCAGAACTCAACTGCACATTGGTAGTTCAGTTCGTCGCATACTTCGCTTTTAATCCACGCAATAGGGAAGATAATTTCCGCGTGTGTGCGGTCTATGAGATGAAACCTAAATCCTGAGTAGTCGTCAAGCATATCAGCGTCATACTGAAAAAACTTGTGCTCATCAAATTCAGGCGGATCTTGAATTATCCTATTCGCCAACAAACCCATTCGTTCAGAGTAGGCGTAGGCTTGAGCCATCCGTTCATCGTCATTGGGCAAATAGGCACCAAGTGCAATACAATAGCCGTTGCCCTTGCCGGAAACGCACACTGTTCGCTCATCGCTTGAGCCATATTCGAGTGTGACTCCTTCAAGAACGATCTTGTATTCTTTTCCCAGCTGCAACAAAGCTGAGGAAACAACAATGCAATAGTTTGTATCCGTATGGATGACTTTAGCTACTCCGTTTTTACTCTCAAACTCATAATCACAGTCAAAGGGATTCTTTCGCAGAGAAAAAGATATTCGCGTTCCGGCTTCATCTATGATATGAACAGTGCCACACGGAGTTTTGAGGCTGTCAATTTGTTCGTGTAGTACCATCATTTTAATGACCCCTTACGCTCCGAGCAAACTCTGGTCAAAGGCGAACAGCGCCTCGTTGATTTCAAAGACATTGTAGTTTCCATTGCTGATGAAATACTCAATGATGATGTCAAACTTGTTGGAATGGGACAACGCAAATCCCGCCTTCATGAGCATATCTTTTGTTTCTTCCAAAGGCAGCTCAAGGGCAAGGGCAAATGCGATTGCAGTAGGCTTGCTCGGTTTATACAGCTTGTCGCTGCGGATCTTAGAGAAGAGCTTGCGGTCAATATTGGCCTTCTTATAGCACTCAGCGTCCGTCATGCCGGACTCATCAATTTTCCGCAGCAGCATCTCAGAAAAGCTTTCGTCGATCTGGCTGAGAGCATCATCCAAAGACATTGCCTTCTCAGCGGCAACCGCCATCGGTGCAGCAGCCGTGAGCATATCAATCTCATCGTCTGCTTCCTCACAAGCGGAGGTCTCGTACACATTTTCGTTGGCGTGGAACGCATTCATCCTGCGCAGACGCTCAGAGTAGTCATCGGTATGCTCGTCCACATAGTTGTCATCAATATACTCAGCAATGTCAGTAAACAGCTTCTCGCTGATCTGATACGCTTTCTTATCAAAGATGACTATATAGACAGTCATGTCGTTCTCAAGTAGAAACGCACTGATCGTATCAATGGCAATTCGGAGCGCCTGGTCTTTCGGATAGCCATAGATGCCGGAAGAAATCAATGGGAAAGCAACCGTCTCGCACTTTCGCTCCTTTGCCAGTGCAAGAGAAACCTTATAGCAAGAAACGAGCTTTTCTTTTTCTCCGTGCTTGCCGTCACGATAACGGGGACCTACGGCATGGATGATATACTTGCAGGGCAGGTGATAGCCTTTTGTGATTTTGGCAGAACCAGTTTCACAACCGCCAAGCGTCTTACATTCAGCCAACAGCTCCGGTCCTGCTGCGCGATGAATGCAGCCGTCCACGCCACCACCACCGAGAAGGGATGTGTTGGCAGCATTGACGATTGCATCCACCTCCATCTTCGTAATGTCGTTTCTGACAATCTGTAATGGCATAGCGGCCTCCAATCAGAGCGCAAGACCAGATACCCACTGGTTCATCTCGTCATTGCTGACATTGCTCTTGAATACTTTCCCTTCTACCAGCTTTGCACCCGTACAACTGGGAAGCAGTCTTTCGTTTGTCCTGCCCATATCACTACCACCGGAAGTAGCAAAGGGGATGACAGTCTTACCGGTCAAATCGTAGCTCTCAAGGAAGGTATTGATGATAGTAGGTGCGACATACCACCAAATGGGGAACCCAACGAATATCGTATCGTAATCGGACATATTATCCCGCATCCCCGCGATGGATGGGCGAGATAATGGGTTATTCATCTCGATGCTGCTGCGTGACTGTTTGTTCGTCCAGTCTAAATCAGCCTTTGTGTAGGGGACTTCCGGCTCGATCTCGTAAATATCCGCACCAATAGCCTCAGCCAGCGTTTCTGCAACCTTAGCAGTAATTCCGCTTGCTGAGAAATAGGCAACCAATTTTCTACTCATGATAAATCCTCTCCGTTTTCTTCTTCTAAAACCTTATAAAGCAAAGCTTCAAGCATTTCTGCCATGTGTTCAAGTGTTTTGGATTCCGCATCCATTTTTCCAATATGGTCAAGGACAGCCTTAAAAGCAGTTGTTCGATCTACGGCTGTTTCCTCATCAAATCGGTCTAATATTTCTTTCATGCGCTGTATAACTTCATTGTCTTCCAGAGAAAGTTCAGGCATTTGAAACATGGAAGCCAACTTCTCATCCTGTTCAAGCGCCTTATACTTTATAAGCTCAGCTTCTATATCTGACATCATCGGTTCAAAGTAATTGATCATAATATGCAGCCGAAACTTGCCATCTGGCTGCTGCGTGATGTTCACATAGTGAGCTTTCTCCCCAATATCCCGAAGCAACAGCATATCTTCTTCGGTGGTAAATTCCAGCATAGGAAGATAGAGGTTGATCTTGGAATCCCATCTTTCGTAATCCACAACAGCGGAAATTCTGCCATAGTGTCGTTTTGCATATTGATCGCAGCGATTTACCAAGTATTCGTAGTTTTCCTTATCCTGTGGATTGATAATTTTAGGGACTTTATCCACCATGTCACAGTATCGCTGAAAAAAGCCGCCCTCAACGGCCTGTTCAAAAACAGCAGTACAATATTCCATGTCTTCCTGTGGCTTTTCATAGTTTCGCTCAAATACGGTATTGTCCATACGAACGCCTCCTGCAATTTGGTTATCGTGTTTCACTCAAATTCGATTTCAAAGTCTCTGCACCAGCGTTCGGCAAGTTCTCGATAGGCGTTGGCTTTGTAGTCATACCACAACTGCTCGATACCATGAAAACGGATGGTTTGCTTGAAACGCCGGAACGCGCCCTTCCCGCGTATTGCGCTGTTTAGCTCGCTTTTGATCCTGCCCTGTGGTAGATAGTCCACAAAGGACTCCATAATGCTGTATTCGTGGATTTCATATTTTGTCGGGAATTGGAGGAATCGTTCTGGTTCATTCTCAACCAGTTTGGCAAGCTCTTCATCTGTCTCACCGGTAATCCATA
>ERZ827108.2244-NODE-2244-length-21035-cov-3.047569_pt1 | contig 21035 bp, 16 predicted proteins | sample MGYA00519921_ERZ827108 | MGnify/ENA primary metagenome ERZ827108 (study PRJEB31778, sample SAMEA3449258) | human gut metagenome | biome: human gut; feature: human-associated habitat; material: faeces | place: United Kingdom | collected 2010/2012 ... | reverse complement strand
CCGGCTCGATGTCCGAAAAGTTGCCCACATGGATCGTCACGTTGTCACAGTCCTGATGGCGGTAAGCGTTGATCAAACTGCGTTTTTTCGAAAGGTCGACGCAGGTTACGCTGCCTGCCTTCTGTGCGAGGCTTCCCGTAATCGCGCCGCAGCCGGAACCGATTTCCAGCACCTTCATGCTTTTGTCAACAGGCAGCCATCCGACGATATTTTCCCGCAGGTCGGAAAGGTGGTAAAGCACCTCCCAGCTCGCCGCTTTATAGATTTCCTGGGGATATTCCCGGGGCGGGATTGTTTTTACCAGCTCCAAAAGTGCATCCTCTGACGCTCCGTCGCAGTAAAAATCCTGTTCCGGATAATGGGAATAATCCAGCACAACATTCCCGATCTTCTCTGTCCTGCCTGTCTGCATGCGTTAAATCTCCTTCACCTCAACCTGAGATTCCATATCAAAATAGCCCACCGTATCCTTGTCGGACACGACCGTAATATTCAGCACGTCATAAAGACGATGATACACTTTAAACGTATCTTTTTCATACCCTGTCACACCCAGGGATATGAGATAGTCACCGCCCTGCAGGCGCATCTTCTGGCGGAATGTAATTTCCAGCACCTGACCCGCCTTTACGCTCTCCAGAAACGTCTTTTCAAACATCGTGTTCGTTCCCGTGATCTCCACGCCCTTGATGTTTTTGATGGAAAAAGCAAAGATCGGCGCCGGAAGATCCTGACCGATTTTCACCTTCATATGCATCGTGAATTCGTCGCCCTTTAAAATTGCGGTCGTCTGCACGTCGTTTTTGTCCGTAATGTAATACGAAACAATTTCCGCCTGCTTCGTGCCGTATTCCAGTGTCTCCGGGTTGACGCCCATGCGCGCCGCTTCCTGCTTCTTTTTCTGTTTGTCAAGCGCCGCCCGAACATCCCCGTCCGCCGTCAGGTCAGGTACATCCACGCCAGCCTTAGGCGTTTCGTACTGTCCCACCAGCACCTGCTTGTAGGCGTCGATCATGTCTTTGGGCGAGCCTTCTCCGAGCTTTACGCCCTGATTTAACAGAATCGCACGGTCGCAGTATTTGCTGATCGCGCTCAGATCGTGGCTGACGAACAGGATCGTCTTGCCTTTTTTCTTGAATTCCTCGAATTTTCGATAGCATTTTGCCTGGAAAAATACGTCACCAACCGAAAGCGCCTCATCGACGATCAGGATTTCCGGGTCGATATTGATGGCAACTGCAAATGCCAGTCGGACAAACATACCGCTGGAATAGGTCTTTACCGGCTGGTACACATAGTCCCCGATATCCGCAAAATCCAGGATATCCTGCAGCTTTTCATCAATTTCTTTTTCAGAAAAACCGATCATCGTTCCATTCAGATAAATATTTTCGATGCCGTTGTATTCCATGTTAAAGCCTGCGCCCAGCTCCAGCAAGGCGGAAATTCTGCCGTTTACCTGCACAGTGCCGCTCGTCTCATGTAATACGCCGGTGATAATCTTTAAAATCGTCGATTTGCCGGAGCCGTTCGTGCCAATAATGCCGACAGTCTCTCCTTTATAAATGTCCAGACTGACATCCTTTAATGCGTAATGCGGCGTGGAAAGTTTCTTTTTTGTCAATCCCAGGGATTCGATCAGACGGTCCCGGTTTCTGCGGTACAGCTTGTATACTTTGCTCACCCTGTCCACATGAATTGCCAGTTCTTTTTGTTCCATAACCAGTTTTCCTTTACATGATATCCGCAAAATGAATCTTGAGTTTCTTGAAAATCAGCGCACCAATGCCAAACAGCACCACCGTGATAATCCAGAAATAAACCGTGGAGTAAAAGTCTTCCCAGAACCACTGTTTTCCGTATACAGCGCTTCTGTAGCCCTCCACAATGTATACAAGCGGATTGATTTTCACGATCATCTGAAGCTTCATCGGAAAATCATTGATATTCCACAGCACCGGAGTTGCCCACATACCGACCTGCAGAAAGATATTGACAATGGACTGCAGATCCCTGAAAAAAATGACAACCGAGCAGGTCGTATAACTGAGTGCCAGTACAAAAACGAACATGCAGAAGCTGTAATAAAATACCTGCAGTGTATACAGGCTCGGATAATAGCCGTTCAGTGCTGCCACGATCAGTAAAACCAGCACGAAAAACGCATGAATAAATGTCGCTGCAATAATCTTGATAATCGGCAGGATACTGATTTTGAATACGACTTTTTTTACCAGGTAATTATATTCCAGCAGCGATACCATTGCGCTGGTCAGAGCTTCGGAAAAATAAAACCAGGGCACCAGTCCCGCTGTCAGAAACAGGATATACGGAACACCTTCTACGCCTCCGGAGGCATAACCAGTCCGGTTCGGGAAAATAATCACGAAAACAACCCAGTACATCGCAACTGTGATGACCGGCTGCACCATCGCCCAGAACGCTCCCATATAAGAGCCTGCGTAGCGCTTTTTGAAATCGCTCTTTGCCAGTTTCCAGATCAGCCTGCGGTTCTGGTATAATTCCGCCGGCAGCACCGTGATCTTATCGTATAACCGGATAAAGGCAATGACCGCCGCCACGATCAGCACGCAGGCAATCACTTTTTTCAGCAGCTCATCCTGCGGATTGGCAAGGGGATTATGATAAACAAGGATAATAACGGCAAGAATCGCCATCACCGCAGTGAATATGGCGATTCCTGTTTTTTTATTCAGTCTCTTCATTTATTTCTGCTTTCTGTAAATTCGGCAAAAGAGCCCCACTTTTTTCAATCCTTTTTACTCCTGTTGGCAGTATATTCCTTAAAACTTCCCCATTTCTGGTCTTTGTCAGAGAGGATCAGTTCCATACCTTCCGGAATCGGCCATTCTACGCCAATCTGGGGATCGTTCCATGCCAGACCGCCTTCGTCGTTGGGATGATAGAAGTCGGTGCACTTATAGGCAAATTCTGCATAATCCGACAGCACTACAAAGCCGTGTGCGAAATTCTTGGGGATAAAGAACTGCTTTTTGTTCTCTTCGGAAAGCAGCACACCGTACCACTGACCATAGGTTTTGGAGCCGGGACGTAAGTCAACCGCAACGTCAAACACTTCGCCGCGAATCGCTCTCACCAGTTTGTCCTGGGGGTAATTGATCTGGAAATGAAGCCCCCGCAGAACGCCTTTTTTGGATGCGGACTGGTTGTCCTGTACGAAAACCTGATCGATGCCGGCTTCCTTGTAATCGTTGTAGTTATAAGTCTCCATGAAGTAACCGCGGGCGTCGCCGAACACCTGAGGGGTGATCACCTTAAGACCTTCGATATGACATGTTTCTACTGAAATTTTTCCCATTTTTCTATTCTCCTGTTCCGTTTTTAAAGTCCGTTTGCGACCTCTACGAGATATTTGCCATAGTTGGTCTTCATCAGCGGCTCCGCAAGCTTTAAGAGCTGCTGTTTATCGATAAAACCTCTGCGGAACGCGATTTCCTCAATGCAGGAAATGTACATGCCCTGACGCTTCTGTACCGCTGCGACGAAATCTGCCGCATCCAGCAGTGCATCGTGGTTGCCGGTATCGAGCCATGCAAAGCCTCTGCCCAGCGTCTCCACCATCAGCGTCCCTCTGCGCAGATATTCGTTGTTGATCGAAGTGATTTCGATCTCACCTCTTGCAGACGGCTTTACGTTGCGGGCGATTTCCACAACGTCGTTATCATAAAAATACAGTCCGGGAACTGCGTAGTTGCTCTTGGGATGCTCCGGCTTTTCCTCGATGGAAAGCGCTTTGCCGTTTTCATCGAATTCCACCACGCCGTATTCTCTGGGATCGCGGACAAAATAGCCGAAAATCGTCGCACCCTTTTCCCGCTCCGCTGCCTGACGCAGCACTCTGGAAAAGCTCTGTCCATAGAAAATATTGTCGCCCAGAACGAGGGCAACGCTGTCGTTTCCGATGAAATCCGCGCCGATCAAAAATGCGTCTGCCAGTCCGCGGGGCGTCTCCTGAACCGCATAGGACATCGAAAGTCCCAGCTGCTCGCCCGTACCGAACAGTTCTTTAAAAGCAGGCAGATCCCTGGGCGTGGAAATAATCAGAATCTCCCGGATGCCCGCCAGCATCAGTGTGGAGAGTGGATAATAAATCATCGGTTTGTCGTAAACCGGCATAATCTGTTTGGATACCGCCTTGGTCAGCGGATAAAGGCGGGTTCCGGAGCCGCCTGCAAGAATGATACCTTTCATAGATTCCTCCATTCCTATGCGTTCATTCGCCTGTATGAAAAACATTTTGCTTTACAGGATCGCTCCGGCAGCACTGTTCTACTGCCCTGCAGCACTGTTCTACTGCCGTGCGCTCCTGCCCAGATGCGCCAAAAGGGGAACGGTGTCGCGCGCCGTCCCCATTTTGGTATACAAAGCCCTGTTTTCTTCGGTCTGTCCGGCATTTTCCTCCCGGCAGTCCGGAAATTTCTCAGGCTTTGTACATTTCGTTATAATATTTCTGGTAGTCGCCGCTGGTTACGCGCTCCATCCAGTCTTCATGCTCGAAGTACCATGCAATGGTCTTTTTGATGCCTTCTTTGAACATCGTCTCCGGATACCAGCCGATCTCTTTCTTAATCTTGTCGGGAGCGATCGCGTATCTTCTGTCGTGTCCCTTACGGTCTGCTACATAGGTAATCAGATCCTTGCTGACAAGCGCCTTGCGCGGGTCGTCGTCTGCAAGCATCTCCTGCAGGGTCTCGATAATGATTTCGATGATCTGAATGTTCTGTTTTTCGTTATGACCGCCTACATTGTAGGTTTCGAACAGTCTGCCCTGCTCCTGCACCATGTCGATGGCCTTTGCGTGGTCTTCGACATACAGCCAGTCGCGGACGTTCTTGCCGTCGCCGTATACCGGAAGCTTCTTGCCGTGCAGCGCATTGTTGATGATCAGCGGAATCAGCTTTTCCGGAAACTGGTAAGGACCGTAGTTATTAGAGCAGTTTGTGATATTTGCAGGGAAATGATAGGTATCCATATACGCTTTTACAAGCATATCAGATCCTGCCTTGCTGGCAGAATACGGGCTGTGGGGTGCATAGGGGGTTGTCTCATAGAAATAGCCGCCGTCTTCGCTCAAAGAGCCGTATACTTCATCCGTCGAAACATGCAGGAATTTCTTGCCCGGCTTAAAGGTGCCGTCCGGAAGCTCCCACGCGTTCTTTGCGCAGTTTAACATCACGGCAGTACCCAGCACGTTGGTCTGTACGAATACCTCGGGATTCCTGATGCTTCTGTCTACATGGCTTTCCGCTGCAAAATGAACTACGCGGTCAATATCGTTTTCTGCAAAGATCTTTGCAATCGCTTCTTTATCGCAGATATTTGCTTTTACAAAGGTATAGTTATCGCGGTTTTCAATGTCCTTTAAGTTCTCGAGATTGCCCGCATAGGTCAGCGCATCCACATTGATAATGCGGATTTCGTTGTCATACTTGCGGAACATATAGTGAATGTAATTGGAACCGATAAACCCCGCTCCTCCGGTAACAAGATAGGTTCTCATGCCTCTTCTCCTTTTCGATTCTGCGCAAAAGGACGCAAAATCCCATAATCCTGATTTTTTTCCAGTGTACCATATTTTCCGTGTTTTTCCAACAGGAAAATACGGCATTGCCGCCATTCCCGGCAATGCGCGCTGCAGTTTACGGATATCCTGCAGACTGCAGCGCCCTGTCCGTATCAAATTTTGTCACAATATCAGTAACCCATATAGCTTACGTTTAAGTCAACATTTCCTTTGATTCCTGCAATCGACCCTCTCGACGAATACTGCCACATCTCATAACGTCCTCCATAGGTCGGTGCAGCAACATACTGCGCCAGCCAGATCTTGCAGCCGCCAAGGGCGCCTGTATTGATCTTTTCCGTCAGCCAGTTTTTGTTCGCATACAGTCCCGGCGTGTAGCCGCTGTTACGGATCGTCTGGCAGAATGCGTTGATGACAGACGTTCGCGCCGCTTTGGAGATTCCGTCTGCGCGCCCATTTGCGCTCTCCACGTCAATATATACAGGATAAGTGATTCTGTATTTTTTAATCAGGGAAAGCGTCATGGAGGCCTCTTCGACCGCTTCCACTTCATTCACCGCCTGGCTGAAGAAATAAATACCGACCTTCAGACCTGCCGCCGTCGCGCCCTGAATATTTCTCTTAAACTTCTGATCCTCTACCAGCACACCCGAAGCCGAGCCGCGGTAGCCGCAGCGCAGGATGACGTACTGTACGCCGGAGTTTTTGACTGCGTTCCAGTCGATATTGCCGTTGTGTTTGGAAATGTCAATTCCCATCACAGTTCCCGTATTTAAGCTGCCGTCCCCATTGAACGTGTATTTCACGCCCTGGATCACCTGTTCGCCGGTAACGGCGGTCCCGTTTTTGTCATAGAAAAAGCGTTTTCCGTCGATCGTCTGCCACCCGGTATACCGATATTCCACATTCGCTTTTTTGCGGTAAAATTTGTCTTTGGTATAATAATCCGCCGTCGTTGCCTCACGGTAGGTATCCCCGTCCTTGCAGTACAGCTGGTTGCCGTTTTTATCTTTCAATAAGGTCTTTGTATCGCCGCGGTTTATCTTTTTCTCCGTCACCTTCACGGTGCTGATTCCGCTCTCTACGTTGCTGCCGTCCTGCGCGACCGCTTTGATCTTCGCTTCTCCGGCTTTTACGCCTTTTACCGTTCCCTTATCATCCACCGAGACAAACTCTTTTCCGGAAACGATTTCCCAGCGAACGGACTTGTTCGCTGCATTGTCCGGCGATACCGTTACAGAAAGGGAAACAGTCTGTCCAACCTCAACCGTTGCAGAGCCTGAGATCGTGATCTTCTTGACCTTTACCTCCTCCGGCTTGGTTTCCGGCGTTTTTGTCGGCTCTGTCGCTGCAGTGCTGCTTTCGGTTGCAGATTCGCTTTCCGAAGGCTTTGTACTTTCACTCTCGGACGGCTTCGTGCTCTCGCTTTCCGTCGGCTTGCTGCTTCCGGATTCCGATTCGCTCTCGGTCGGCTTTGTACTTTCACTTTCAGACGGCTTTGTGCTTTCGCTCTCGGAGGAAGATTCACTCTCCGAAGGCGGTGTGTTCTCGCTCTCCGCAGGGGATTCCTCCCTGGGCTGATCGAAAACGGCGATCTGCGTTTCCTTTGCAAAATATGCGTATTTTATCTCCGGCTCCAGAAGTCTTGCCTGGGCAGGCTCCGGGATATCGGACTTGCCGACCTCTTCATATTCCTGTCCGTTTCCTGCCGGTGTTTTGGTGGACTCAACCCATTCCACAGTATCCTGCAGAACCGATTCCACTGCCGGTGCAATCGCGGTATCCTCTTTCGCCACGTTGATCTCCGACTCCTTTTTGATCTCGTCCGTCACGTCGACCTTTTTATACTCAATCTTGTCCTTTACCGTCACTCGCCCGGAAATTCCGGCTGCTTTTCTGCCGCTGATTTCATCCGGTCCGGTCACAGTAACAACGTAATCGCCTGCTTTTAAGTCTTTTAAATAAATTATGCCGTCCTTGTCGTCATCCTTTGCGTTCTGGCTCGACGCGCCCTCCAGTTTTACGGTAAAGGGTTGATTTCCTATCAGCTTACCGGAGTTTTTGTCCGCGAATTTAATTTTCATATCCTTCTGCATCGAAGACAGCTTTAAAATAACGTCGACATTGGCTTCCAGATCCTTTTCCTCATATCCGGTTTCCGTCTCCGTCGTCTCTTCTTCAGAAGCCTCCTCCGAGACGTTCTGCGCTGCGACAGCGACCGCCGACAGGACCTCTTCCCCGGACATCCCGATCGCTTCCAGATTTTTCCCGACTGCAGCCACCGCCTCCATCTGCTTATTCTGCTCGTTTCGTCCCAGATACATCGATGTCGTAAACGCTGCCGCGGCCAAAACCAGCACGCCCGTCAGAGCAATCGCGATATCCAGCGCCGCCATCGGCTCCTTTCTGGCAGAGCGGCGTTTTCGGTTTCTGCCGGATGCTGCGGTCGATGCGGACGCAGAGCGCTTTACAGCGCGGTTCTGACTGCTTTTTTCATGAAAGGTCTGACTGCTTTTTCCGGCAGGCTTTTTCACGCGGCGCTTATTGCTGTGCGCTGCTGTTTTGCCGGATACCTCGTCCCAGTCGTCGAGAAATTCTCCATCGTCCCAGTTCGACTTTTTCCGCTCGGGAATACGTTCTGCGCGCTGCGCCTTTTTTTTCTGTTCTGATACGCTCTTTCTATCTTTTATCCCATGGGGAGCCGCTTTTTTGGCACTTCCCGTTTTTTTCTTCTTATGCTGTTCCTCCACTGATTCCCTCCTGGCAGCTTTCCTGTCGAAAATTGTAAACGTTTTTTCGTTGTGTATTTTTTGTCTAAATGGCACAATATGTTTATCCGGACAAAGACTTTTGTCACCCAAAAGAAAGGAGTTACGCTTATGATGTACATCCATTATTGCCGTCACTGTAAACGAATCCACATGCTGAACGGGCACAAAAAATACTGTCCCGCCTGCCGCGGCCATTTAAATGAACTCAAAATTTCCTATCTGAAATATGTCAATCTCGCCCCGGCAGACCGACGTGCCTTCCGCGACCGTCTGGGTGATCCGGCGGAGCTTGCCGCCTGCACTGCAGATGTGCGCCGCTCCTACGATTATGCGAAATGGCTGCAGCTGACCTCAAAGGTAGAACACAGCCATTCCCAGAACTATGCAGCATATTCCCACTAATTTACGAGCAGTCAGCTTTTCATGAAAAAACACCGCACCGCAGACCGGAACCAATACATAGCCCAGCGAATCAATGACAGGGGCGTTGAAAAAATCCACGCCCCGAAGTCCCATAATACTAAAAAAAACGGAGCCGAACATCAAAATATAACCCGTGATCACCCACGGATTCAAATATTCCCGAATCCAGCTGTCATAATGATGCAGGGCACCTTTTTTTAATAAAACCTGGGAAACCGCCGCCACAAGCACGGATCCAATCAGAAAGAAGTAATGATAATCAATCATGATTTTCCTGCTCCTTTCCTCCGTTGATAATCAGCGTCCCAGCAAGCACCAGTCCGACGCCGATGAGTTTTTTCACCGTAATCTGCTCCCCGAACAGTAATACCGCCCACAAAAGTGACCACAAAAGCGCCATCGCCCGATTCGCATACGCCACAGACAGTTCCACCCGTTTGATGACCTGCTGCCAGCAAAGCGCGTAGATGCCCAGCACTCCGATTTCTGCTCCGTAGAGCAGCAAAAATGTCCATCCTTTTCCGCTCTCCGCGGACTGCGCTGCGATTTTGCTGATGACCGTGGAGCTGGTGTAGATCAGCACGACAAGCTGCAGGATGGCAAAATCCCGTAAATTCAGTTTCTTTTTCATATAAAAATTCCTTTTTGGTCGCCGAAAGTGCACTCACGAACCCGCGCTAACGTGCTTTTTTGCCTGCTTACGCAGGCTGTTCGTTCGTTACCGGCTTTCGCCCATCCGCCCATAAACTTCGTTCATGGGCTACTGTCGCCGCTCGTCAATCATGCAAGCATGTTGACTCGCTGTTGCTCCAGTATATCATCTTTCTCACGGATTAGGAAGATTTAAGATTCTTAAATTATTTTGAATCTTTTGACCCCTGTCTGGACAGTTGTGGGGCTGAATGCTAAGATGAATGTATCAAAACGACTTTTTACCGGTCAAAATTGACAGTAAACCATAAGGAGTTCAGATTTTTTATGAAAGAAAATAATTCTACCGCAGAAAACAGCAGACCAAATCAGCATTCAAGGCATACCCATTCCCATACAAAAAGCCGTAAAAGGAGGCGTCGTTCTTCCAGCTCCGGGCGTCCGTCCGGACATGTGATTTTCGTCATCGTCTTTTCTATCATCCTCATTGTAACGATTGTCCGGCTGTTTCTCTGGAACCGCGGCCGTCAGTCCGATTATAACCCAAATGAAACGACTACAGAGTTCGATGTTGAGGTTATGGATTATCTCCAGCCTCTCGATCCGGAAATGCTCGAAGGACATGAGGATGACGGGGTAACCACCGTTCTTGCCCTCGGAAACGACCTTCTGTCCGATGATCGCTCCGACACCGGTCTGGCTGCCCTGATGGAAAAATCCGCAAATGCCACCATTTTAAACGCCGCATTCCCCGGAAGCTCCATTTCCATGAAGCATCAGGAATTTGACAACAGCTATCCGCTGGATGGCGTCAGCCTTTACTGGGTTGCGGCTGCTCTGCTCAACCAGAATTTCGACCTAATGGACGTCATCGTCCCGCAGATGAATTCCGAAGCTGCCGCGCAGGCGCTCGAAACTTTAAAGAGCGTTGATCTTTCCAAGGTGGACGACCTCGTGATCCTCTATGACCTTCAGGACTACAGGGACGACCGCACGGTTTACGACGAGGCAAACGATAAAAACCTGACGACCGTTTACGGTGCTTTAACCGCGACAATCAAGCTTTTTCAGGAGCAATGCCCGCATATCCGCATTTATCTGCTCTCCCAGCCCTACGGCACCTTCACGGATGCAAACGGCAAAACCATCGATATCGACCGCGATGATCTCGGCAACGGCACGATGGTCGATTACCTCAACTGGGAAGTCGAAGCCTGCCGCAAAAACGGCGTATCCTTTATCGACAACTACTACGGTGCGATCACAATGGAGGATACCGACTGCCTGACGGACGGATATCATCTGAACCAAAAGGGTCGTGAAAAAATCGCAGAGCGGTTTGGAAAAGTATTTAAACAGTAAATGGATCTTGCAAACAAGCCGGGAGCCTGTGCACACTGCGCAAGCTCCCGGTTTATTGTTTACTCTTTTATTTTATTCGGCAACTATTCGGCAACATCTGATAGTGCCATTGTCCGATATGCCGTCCGACATGCTGCAATCATGCTTTTCCAGTCCTCTGATAAAACGCAATCATTAACGGCATCGTATAAATGATCGGAAACGCGTACCTGGGCTGCCCCTGAATTTGCGGTGCCAACAACACAAACAAAAACGAAATCACCGCAGGAAGCATTACAAAGAATGCTCTTTTATTTTTTTCCAGCCGTATAAAATGCAGTAATACAAACATCAGAATCACATAGAATGCCACATTGCTAAACATCCCGATAACCGGCGCTGTCGTCAACAGGCTGTACAATTTTACCGTAACATTCGACACACCTTCCATTTTTTCAGGAATTTGGAAATTCAGCCAGCTATAGTATTCCTTGTCATATTCCAATTCCGAACCAACCAGACAATTCTTATTATAAACCACGTTATCCACATAGGGCGCAAACACATAATAATTCTGATTCCAGGTTGCTTCTACATAGCAAAGTGGATGTCGGAAAAATTCTTTCAGCCACACCTTGAAATATGCAGTAAGATCCCCCGCCGAACCAGAACGATAAGTTGTTTTTACCGGATCGGCTGTCATCGGTTCATAAATTTCTGCCAAGGAATCGTAATCCAACACCTTTGCAATAATTTCACGTTCTTCCTCCGATATCTCATCCCCGTATTCTTTTACATAGCGCGCTGTCTGCTGAAACGGCAGCGAAAACATTTCCTTCGGAGAATCCTTTTCCACATGATAAACCTGTGTAATAATTCCTTCCACAACAAATACCAGAACAAACGGCAGGCACACCACAATCAATTTTCTGCCAGCTGTACGCATCCACTGCTTCCATGCTGCACTTTTTTCCCTTTTATCTGCTTCCGGTTGGCGAGAATCTGCCGTATCCTTTGCACCCTTCATTTTATGTAAACCCATCTGTACAAGAACCACTGTTACAACAACAAAATACAGATAAATCCCATTTTTTCGGCAAAGAATCATCAGCGTAGTTCCGACAATCCAAAGCACATTTTTCCCGATATGTTGCCAAAACTGATCACGCAAAATCATCCATTCTGCCATCAGACAAACGAGAAGCACCAGAAAAGCTGTATACAAATAATCTTTAATTGGAAAAGCCGCATAGCCTGCAAAATACGGTGCAACACAATAAACCGCGAAGGTCAGTTTTCTAATCCAGGACGCTGCATTCCAGCGCTTCATCAGTTCCAGTGTCCATGCAAGAACAGCAGACATAATCAGGGTCTGCATCAGGACAAATAAAAATAAACCGACATTCGAACTCCCGAGTTTTACACCAAGTCGAATAAAACTGCCAAACAGCCAGGTATGGAAAATCGGCTGAGCTGTCGTGTATGTTTCAAATCCATAATAATACCGCAGCTGTGCCCAGTTATCATAACTCATCGCACCTGGATACCTTAAAATCAGATGAACAAGCCATGCCAGCATCAGGATACCCCAGGTTATCCAAAAAGAAGATTTCTGATACATGAATACCCATTTCCCTTTTTTTTCTGCAACTGTTCCTGCATTTTCGGTCTTTTTATGCAGCATGTAATGCATCCCCTCGATCGCATGAAGGTAAAAAAAGTGCATCCCGACAAGCAGTACTATGCTGCGAATCCTGTTGATCTGAAAGGAGTACAGAAGGGAAAGACTGCCTCCGTACCAATACGCCATACCACCAGTGTACATCGCAGATAAAAACGCTGCTAAAGCAGCATGCTTCTCTGTCGAAAAAAAACGCTTTTTTTGTGAAATCCACATATATCCAACAAATAATACCGCCGTCAGCACAGTCAGGAAAAATCCCCTGGAACGAATTCCGAACTCAATCTGAGCAAACAGTGCATAAAGCCTTGCTAAAAGGACATTGCTGATTCCATCTATTTCATCATTTGCTACTCCAAGTTCTGTATTTAGCGCAAGTGCAGTCAAAAATGCCTGCAGAAACATCCATTCTTTACTGAATCGACAACTTTTTGGGTTATATCTATCGTCTGCTGATTTCATTTTATGTTTTCCTCATCTCAACCACTCTTCCCCCGTACATGGTACTCCCCACCATAAACTAAGCAACAGGATTTCCACAGGTAACCGGAGCGGTTTTCTTCTTCGCAATCTCCACCGCTTCATTCCGGTACAGCTCATATGCTTCAATATCCGCGATTTTCGTCAGTCCGTTTTTTTGCGGATCGCCGGTATACGGAACACTCTTGTTCAAAATCAGATACTGGCAGTTGTACTCCGTCAAAAGCGGCGAAAGCGCATCCAGATCAATCGTATCCTCCCGCATGATCTTATAAATCGGATGCGTGTCCCAGTTCCACTCCCAGGACGCCTCCAGCATTTCCCGCCCGTACGGCATCTGCACCTCCGAGGTATACTGCCGCACATAGTAGATCAGCTCCTGCGGAAATACCGCCCAGACGCGCTCTTCCTCCTCCGCCGGCATGATCTCGTTGCAGATCGCAATCACGGAATTTGGAATATGATACCGGTTCTGCGCCTTTGACAGATACGGGCTGTTGTACACCGACTTTCCGGTCAGCACCAGCACCAGCGCCAAAACAACAAAGCCGATCCGGTAATGCTTTCCAAACAACCGGATCCCCGCATAAGCAATCACAACCGCCATGGGAAGCAGCCACAAAATCCGGTAATAGGTTTCTCCTTCGCCCAGCAGATTCATTACCGTCTTTGTAAACGGCAGAAAGAATAAAACCGTGATCACCAGAGAGCTTTCCACCAGCACCACACGGATCTGTTTTTTCTTTTCTGTCACCAGCAAATACAAAAGCGCAGCCAGAAAAAGTACCGGATACCAGCCGCTGCCGCAGTAATTCTGAAAAATTGTCACAATCTCTTTCAACGCAATCTCTCCTATCGATGCAGTTCACAGGTGTTTTGCAAACTGTCATCTTTCACTTACAAAACCAGCAGCAACGCCAGATAAATCACATTCGGAATGCAGCACAACGCCGTTTTCCACAAAATTGACCAGCTCCGGTATCGGATCGCTGCCACAAGTGCCGTAATGCCGAACAGCATCGCCGTCAGAAACGCACCCATACTCGTCATCATCGCCGCTGCGATATGATTGACTGCAAGCAGCAGCCAGTAGGGCAGCTGCGATCCCGTTTCTTCCTGCCTCTCCCTATTTTTTTCCCGCGCACATAGCTCCAACATCAGCCACAGCTCCACCAGCAAGATCAGGTTTGCCAGCACTGATTTTCCCTGCCAGGTCCGCGTCAGGAAAAAGGTTTCATTCGTATAGATCGAAATATTCCCCCAGATCTGCATAATGGAAACCAGCGTCAGAAAAATCGGAAGCTTTACAGAGCCATCGGAAAACAGCTTTCTGCCGATCTGAACAAACACATAATAGGTCAGCGGAATAAAAATCAGCGGCAGCAGTGTATGCGCCACAATCGTTGCATGAATGCCTGTCATCCGCGCCACATAAGCAATCCACAGCGGCAGCGTAGCCAGGGCATGACGGATATCTAAGTCCGTAGAAAGTCCAGTGTAGGGACGAATCCGGTTCAATACGCCGGTCTGATCCGCCAACACAGATTGAACTACATAATACGCATCATCCCCGTCAAAGGATGCATAGGCAAAGGCCATGTACATCTGATATCCCACTGATGCCAAAAACAGCAGCCAGAAAAGCAGACGCTCCGGATTTTGAACTGCCGTTCGCCGTATGCGGTTCCGTGCTCCGTTACCAGTGCCCGAAATCGTCGATTTTCGCAGACTGCACGTTTGCGCCTGCCCCGCCTGCTGCTGATTCACGTCCTCATTCCGCCCAGTCCGCTTCCGCAAGTCTCGTTCCCGCAGAAGCGTCCAGATAAATCCCGTCGCAGCCAACACTGCAAAAACCGCAGTTGTCAGATATACCAGCAGGTTCATCCCATAAACTTCTTTTACCATCACCGGCACAGCGATCAGCTGAAACACCGCCAGCTCACTCAAAAAACCTGCCAGATACAGGTTCAAAATCTTTTCTCTTTTCTGCCCAATTCCTTTTGTCCAAAGTCCGCCGATCCCGACCGGGGCAATTCCAAACACAAACAGACATCCCAATGCTTTCTGCAGCATATTTTCCTCTCATTTCTGCGCACGTTTTTTTGCGCATGCCGAGTTTGTGTCAAGCGCGCAGACACAAATCTCGCGATTGAAAAATTTTATTTTTCAATCTTTATTCCTCCCCATACCGCGGTGTTGTGTCGTACCAGTCGTCCCCGATCGCAGGGTAATTATAACTCATCGCCAGTGTCCTGATCTCATCAAACGCCTGCCCATAATTTTCCGGATGCAGTTCATTTTCACCGGTTGTAAAGCACTCCGTGATATACCGGCAGACATTTTTATGATAATGCATATAGTCCGCATAATTGTTCAGATTACAGATAATATCTTCTTTTCCCAGAAAATTGAACACATGGACATTTTCATAGTTCAACAATCGTTCCGTCATATATTCCAGTCTGCCAATGACCGCCTCCAGCTCCTTTTCCCGCGTTACATCGTTCCAGAACAGAATACTGTAGGGGGGATAAAAAATATAAAACTCCGTCTCCGGATGGGCTTCAATATACGGAAGAATATTTTTCTGCAGATTTTCCTCAACCGCATCCTTAAAATAATCCGCCGCAAGCGCTTCCTCTTCCTGCTTTTCCTCTGCCGCCTCGTAGTACATCAGCACGTTTGCCTTGTTATAATATTCATCCGTCCACCACGGCTTATACAGCTCCGCCCAGTCCGACGCATCCTTTCGATCCGCCAAAGGGCGCAGAATGTAATCCAGCAGCACATCCTTGTTCAACAGATATGGAACATCATTGAACACGTTATCATCATACAGATAATCTGTAACCGGAAACTTGGTTTCCTCCGGATCTGCTGAAAATGTGGACTGATCCACCGCCATGTACACAGCCTTGACCTGATCGCCCTTTGCGTCAAATACCAGCTGCATGATGTTGGACAGATCCTTCGGATAAGAACCGTTATAGGAAAGCTTCTGGGTTTTCATTCCCATCAGCTCCTCAAACCAGTCTGTGTTAAAGCTTGCAGTCATCGAGGAACCGATCAAAATACCATCGTAATCCATATGCTTTGCCAATCCCGGATTCTGATTGACCTGGTTATCCACCAGATACGGGAACCACGCAAGGGGCTTATGATACTGAAAAAAAGGATCGACCCAGATCACCAGTGCCATACATCCTGCAAGTCCCGCCAGAAAAATGCCCAGAAAACCGGCAAGCCAGCGCTTCGGCTGCATTTTTTTCTTCTGCTTTTTCTCTTTTCCTTCGTTTTCTTCCATTCTAATCTCCATTTCGCAGGCGTCTTGCGCCGAAGGAATCGCGAGCAGAACTTCCAGTTCTGCTCTGCGATCATAGCTACTTTGTGACGCCTGCGGCACAAATAGCAGTGCGAAAAATAAGCGATCACGCTTATTTTTTCACACTACTCCTCAATTTAAGCCAAACATCCTCTAAAACCGATAATACAAAAAGCTGCTCACACCGCTTAATGACACCACACACCAGATCATCAAAAATGCCGTCACGAACATCGTTTTCCCATTCGGTTCAAAGCTCTTTTCCCGCTCTCCCGCATTGCGTGCAAAAAAGACGAGCCAAAGCGCCACTGTCAAAAAGCCAAAGCATAAGTACAGCTCGCTTCCCGGCAGACGATCCAGATGTAAAATCTTGATCACATACCAAAACTCTTCCAAATTGAACGCCTCTGTGATCTGAACCGCCGGAGCTGCAAAGCCACCGCCGATTAACCGTCCGACAAACTCACCTGCCTGTGACAGATTTGCAGAACGGAACAGCATCCATGTAAAGTTCAAAAACAGGAAGGTCAGAGCGACGCAAAGCACATGTTGGACTACAGAAAGTACGTCGGATTTTTTCGTTCCACTTTGAACATGCACATCCGCCGCACACTGCTGCCGTGGATGCTTTCGCTGCCATGCCCGAGTAACCAGATACAGCGCACCATGCAGCGCTCCCCACAGGACAAAGTTCCAGCCTGCGCCGTGCCAGATTCCACTGACCAGAAATACAATAAATAAGTTCAAATACATCCGCGCTGTACCTTTCCGGTTGCCGCCCAGCGGAATGTATACATATTTTCTCAGGAAACGGTTCAACGTAATATGCCAGCGTTTCCAAAATTCAATGATGTTGGACGCCTTGTAGGGAGAATCGAAGTTCACCGGCAGCTCCATGCCAAGCATATGAGCAATGCCCCGCCCCATATCGCAATAGCCGCTGAAATCGAAGTACAGCTGCAGCGTATAAAACAGCATCACCAGCCAGGCATCCGTGCCGGACAGCCCTGCCACATTGCCATAGCCTGCATCCACCGCCTTGCCGAAGGTATCAGCAAGCAGCACCTTTTTTGACAGCCCCAGCGCAAACAGATACAGTCCGCCGGAAAACTTTGCCCAATCCAGACGCTGCCGACCGATTTGCCGATACTGCGGCAGCATTTCCTGCGCATTAACAATCGGTCCGGACGACACATATGGGAAAAAGGAAACGAACAGGACATATTCCCTCAGGCTGCACGCCCCAACCTCTCCTTTATAAGCATCTGCCAGAAATCCAATCTGCTGAAAGGTAAAAAAACTGATGCCAAGGGGCAATGCAAGCTGCAGAATCGGATCCTCCAGCCCTTTCATCTGACTCCAGCCAGCCGATATTGCATTAAAATATTTAAAAAAGCAAAGTAATGCAAGATTTCCTGCAATTCCAATTCCTAACAAGAGTTTTTTCCGGGAGCTGTCACGTTCCATCCCATACTCTGCGCGCTCCATAGCACTCCCGGAAACACGCTCTGTAACACGCCCAATGCCACGCTCTATGGCGCGAAAAAAAGCATAATTCCATGCAATACTGCCCAACAGCAGCAACAGATAATACGGACTCGCTGCTCCGTAAAACCACAGGGAAAAGGCAATCAGCCAGAGTTGCAAAAGCTTCTGGCGCTTTAGCCCCCAGAAGCCCAGCAGACACAGCGGAAAGAACAGCAGGATAAAAATATATGACTGAAATAACATACTCAGCTCTCCACTTCGATCACATGGTTTCGTTTTTCATAGCCTGCTGTGTTCAGCTTCCAGACACTGTTTCCAGCCTCATCCTCCGAACACTTTTCAAAGCCCAGCTCTCCATAGAATTTCCGTACCATGTTGTTTTTCGCCGTCGGATAATAGTATCCGTAAATTTCTTCGATTCCTGCTTCCTGACACCGTTCCACAATCTCATCCAGCATTGCAAGCTCCATATCCCGTTTCAGGACGCGGCAGCTCATCAGCCACAGGCGGATATGCGCGGCTTTCTCTTCCTTTTTGGCAATCACAACAGAAACAACGCCGTTATCCCCGAACTTATCCTCTAGCTTTCCATATAAGGTAATATAAGAATCATCCGCCGCCATTTGTTCAATCTGTGCCTGTGTCATACGCTGAGTCGTTAAATTGAACTGATTGCTCTTATTGGTCAGCTGTGCAATTCTTGCCATATAAACCGGTTCAAAGCTTCGGATCGTGGCTTTCATATCCAGGGATTTCAAATACTCTGCATAGTCCGCAAAGGATGCCTGCGCCTTTTCGCGCTTCAAATTCGCCTGATACATTTCATTTCGTTTTCGGTCATCCTCCGAAAGCGATGTCACTTCAAAATAGCCACCGCGATCCAGCACCCGGATATAATCCTCCGGCTTGCCGATTTCCGGCGCAGTCACACCGGGCGCCTGCTGCCGCACAATCTCCCGCTCTGCCGGATTATCATCTGCAAACACAAGGCTGTCCGGCAAAATGTTCAGCTGATGCGCAATTTCCAGAATATTCCGGCTCTTCGGCTCCCAGTTTGCCGCAATGATCAGGAAATCCTCCGGCTTCAGCACCCCTGCCGGATGATTCAAGCCTGCAAGTGCATTTTCCTCTTCATTCTTGGACGCGACGTTCAACATCACGCCATAGTCTTTCAGTGACTTCACATAGGACTGAAATTCCGCATAAACCTGTCCCAGATTCGTTTCCTGTCCAATTTCCAGATTCTCCGGACCGTCATCTCCGACAATACCTCCCCAGAGCGTATTGTCCAGATCCAGCACCAGCGATTTTTTATTTTTTCCGTAAAGCGACTTCATGATATTCGCAACGTTGTGAGCCATCCACGGAATCGCTTTCAGGCACAAACTATACTTGTACATGTGCCAGAAAAACGGCGCAGACCATTCATCCAGACCATATGCCGCAGACTGATAGCAGATATCGTTGATAAGGAAATTTTGATGCTCTGCAGCATAGTCTGCAAACATCTGGTTCATCCGGTTCACATACCAGGTTCTGCCGTGAAAATCCGCACCATCCTGATTTCCCATCAAACGGTAATAGGGAAGTTCAAAGTTGTCCTGAATGATCGGACAATGCCAGGTATCCGCCAGCTTCTCCCACATCACCTGAAAATGTTCAAATTCCGATCTGAGCTTGTCTTCCACCTGTTCCCGGGAATCCTTTACCTCCGGCAGACTGCGCAGGTTTCGAAAGCTCGTATGAATATAAACCAGATCCGGTCCAAACGCGTTCAATTCTTCATTGCCGAACATCGCATCTTCCCAGTACATTCCGTACTCCGATTCATAAAAGGTCGGTTCAATTCCCTGATTCAGCAAAAACAGCTCCAGAATCCGGATAATATCATGGGTCGTAGAGCCTCCCAGCACCGCGATCTTCTTCGGAATCCGCTGGGTGTTCTCCTCCAGCAGACGACGCTTCAAGCTTTTTGATTTTTTTAAAATATATTCACTGTCAAATGGATATTCCAGTTCGTGCAGCATAAGTGTGTTCCTTTCTGTGGTTCTGATATTCTTTATCATACTACCAATCCCTGCTTTTTAACAAGCAGGGATTGGTAACCGTCTAATTTTCAGGAATTTAACATGGTACTATTTATAAAATATGGACTTGTCATGCCATCTCTTAAGGTTTATTTTTTAGGCTATATTTACGGTTTGTGCGACTTACTTACGACTTGCTTACGACTTTATTATAAAGCCTTATGCATTTCTCGCCAAATCAATTACCAATATTATCTGTGAACTTTCTGAAAAATTAACTCTCGACGACTTTCAGGTTTAGTCCTGAGAGTCATCAGTGCTACGAACGCAATAAAGTTCTTTGCGTCAGTCTTGTTCCCTTTGCATGGATTTTCGTTACATCCTCCCATGTTTCCGCAAAAAGAACTGTACCAGTCTGCTAAATAAATTTTCTTACTATTTTACTTTTTCGAATAAGCCATGTACATACAAAACTAAACAGCAAAATACAACAGATATAAACAGAGCATGCAAATATTCCGAATGTCCGATCTGCCAGCTGCAAATATAGCTTCAGGAATAGCTTCTGACCGATATGCTCCAGTAAGTATACGCCAAATGCACAGCTGCCCAGACATGCTATGATCCCGGCTCCTCTGATATTCGTATGCATTACAAAAAATCTGCGGACGCCAAGATAAACTGCACAAGCCATCAGCGGAATCATAAGATTCAATACGGATTCATGATATTCCCCACTCAGCTTTCTGTCAGCATTTTTCTGTACTAACTGCTTTTTCCAGAAAATATCCCAGCAAAACATAAAAAACATTATTCTGCAATACAAAAAAACTCATCGGCATAGAATATCCCGTAAACTGTCCGACGATAGACATTCCGATTTTAATGATCAGCCCCAATCCCAGAAAATATTTCATGCAATCCAAATCCACATTTCTCGCAATTGCCCCAAGAAATGGAAGCATCATCAAAATTCCTATATATTCATACAGGTACCAGTAAGAAGTCTGAATCTCATTTTTCAGCAGCTTCTCCACAAATATAGGTATATTATAGATCCGAATGATTCAGAACGACCATCACTACCGCTATGATCCGCAGCATTTCGATATGAAGCTTTTTATTCACACTGTTCTCCTTTATTTTTATGCTGGATTCATCCTATCTGTAATTGTTATCTGATATTCATTCCGTTGTCGTAACCATGTCTTTTCCATAAAAGTTTCCGACAACTCTATTGGTAAATGCTTCCGGATTTTTGATGACCGGCATATGCATCAATGGC
>ERZ827108.2231-NODE-2231-length-21166-cov-13.365402_pt1 | contig 21166 bp, 22 predicted proteins | sample MGYA00519921_ERZ827108 | MGnify/ENA primary metagenome ERZ827108 (study PRJEB31778, sample SAMEA3449258) | human gut metagenome | biome: human gut; feature: human-associated habitat; material: faeces | place: United Kingdom | collected 2010/2012 ... | reverse complement strand
CCGAGATATTGAATTTTCAAGGTGCATAGCTAAATTTTATGTGCGAAGTTTGAGTTATATAATTTATTCATGCTGACCCTCCTTTGCAGCGTAGACTGCGCCTGAAAATACATGAGCAAGTGATGTTATCAGATTCTTTTCATCATATTCCATTGTGTTATTGGCAAACAGACTGGCATATCCATGGACAAATACGAACAAGGTAGTAAATATTTCTTTTGCACCTTCTTCTGTAACGGAAGCCGTCTGCTGTAAAATCTGTAGAATCGGCTTTAATTCTTCTGCTGAATTTAAATCGGCGAAGCTGCTTCCGCGTAGTCCGTCAGATTGAAATAACAGGTGAAACAGATGCGGTTCCTCTACGGCAAAGCGAATATAATTCATGCCGATACTAAGCATGGGATTTCCGTAATCATGCTCTGTATTCATAAGAAATGCGGTATGATATTCATCTGCCTGTTTATAAACGGCGGCTTTTATATCCTCTACTGTCGCAAAATAGTATAGAACCGGCTGTGTAGAGCATTGCAGCCGCTTGGAAATGCTGCGGGCAGTTATCTTATCCGCACCCTCTGTCCGAGCAATCTGAAAGGCTTCTGTCAAAATCATTTCCCTTGTGATTTTAGCTTTCGGTGGCATGGTGTTCCTCCTTATGATTTATAACTCTTGTTATATAACATAAGCTATATTTTGCAAAGTGTCAAGTGAAATAATATGCTCACAATACATCCTCCTAAATCTGTGATATAATGAAATGAAATCACTTGCTTGCAAGGATGATTTTGCGAAATGCAGCTAATAGGCGAGAATATATGAGATAGAAATGTTTAATGAGGATGGAACATGTGAAATCCGGTATTATAGATAGAAAAAGAATCATAAATTGAAAACGCTTAAACAGCAGATGGATACATAAAAATTGGAATATCTTGAAAACCGATATATGTTAAAGTCTTACGCATAAATTCCCCAGCATTTCCACATACTACCCATACAAAGCAAATATGGAAAGTAATCCGGAAAACAAGGAGGCAAGTTTCTCATGTTCAGAGAAGGCAGATTTGACCTCGAAAAACAAGGAGGAGTTTATGAAAGCTACAGGAATTGTTAGACGAATAGACGATTTGGGAAGGGTGGTAGTTCCTAAGGAAATTCGCAGAACCTTACGGATTCGGGAAGGAGACCCGTTAGAAATCTTCACAGATAAGGACGGAGAAATCATTTTGAAGAAATATTCTCCGATAGGCGAATTGGGAGCATTTGCACAGCAATATGTGGATGCCACCGCACAAATTATCGGACATGCAGTTTGTGTATCAGACCGGGACCAGATAATTGCAGTAGCCGGAGCACCTAAGAAGGAATTTATGGGTAAGGTGCTTCATAAAGAACTGGAAGAAGCAATTAATGACCGGGAATCTATTCTGGCAAGAAAAGGCGAGAAGAAATATATTAAGATTCTTTCAAACAGTGATGAAGAATATTATGGTGAGATTGTCCAGACCATTCTATGTGAAGGTGATGCAATCGGAGCAGTTATTATTCTAAGCAGAACCGAAACAGAACCTCTCGGAGAGTCCGAGCGAAAGGCAGCAATTATAGCCGCAAATTTCTTAGGAAGACAAATGGAAGGATAATGCGTGGAAAATTAAAGGATAATGCGTGGAAAATTAAAGAAAAAAGCTGGGAAATTATGCATTTTCCTTGACAAAAGCTGAGGAAGATTGTATAAATGTATGTAGGCGTTGCCCTAGTCGATGAGGGAAACGAGTGCTGGCACTTCATTATAGGAGAAGTAATAAGGTGCAAGGCGAGAATATTTCTAATTGTAGAGGAGGATGTTTTTCGATGAACAAGACCGAATTAATCGCAGCAATTGCTGAAAAGACAGAATTATCTAAGAAGGATGCAGAGAAGGCAGTAAAGGCTTTCACAGATGTTGTATCTGAGGAATTAAAGAAGGGTGAAAAGATTCAGTTGGTTGGCTTCGGTACATTTGAAGTAGCAGAGAGACCAGCTCGTGAGGGAAGAAATCCTAGAACTGGCGAGACTATGACAATCGCAGCTACTAAGGCTCCTAAGTTCAAGGCTGGTAAGGCATTGAAGGATATGGTAAATGCCTAAGCATTGAGCGTCAAATGCAATGTACGAGAAAAGACCACGTTTATGTGGTCTTTTTCGTTTATAAAAATATAAATAAAGGGAAATAAAGGGATGAGATTAGATAAATACTTGAAGGTATCAAGATTAATTAAAAGAAGAACTGTGGCAAATGATGCCTGTGATGCAGGCAGGGTCATGGTAAATGATAAGGTGGTAAAGGCTTCTTATGACGTAAAGGTGGGCGATAAGATTCAGATTCAGTTTGGAAACAAAGCAGTCACCGTCGAAGTAACACAGGTAGCGGATACGGTTAAGAAGGAAGAAGCAAAGGAAATGTTCCGGTATTTATAAATTGTGCATAAACCACTCTGCGTATTCATATATTGCAGAAGAAGGGGGAATGCAGATATGGAAGAACGGGTAGGGACCAGACCGCATAAGGTGAACCTGCTGAATCGTGGAGTAGGGGCAATTACAGGTGTAAGAGATGTAAAGGCATTTAATGAGTCGGAAATATTGCTGGAAACAGATATGGGAAATCTGTCAATTAAAGGCACAGATTTACACGTCACGAAGCTGACGCTGGAAAAAGGCGAGGTTGAAGTAGACGGCACAATTGATAGCTTTCAGTATTCCGGAGTCAAGGATGGAGCCACAGAGCGTGGTGTATTTGGAAAACTGTTCCGTTAAGATATGCCGCCGGGGATGATACAAGAGCTGCAAACATTCTTCATGAGTGCCTTTTGGGGAATGCTTGTAGTATTTTATTATGATTTTTTTCGGATTGTACGAGGTATCAAACGACACAGTACATGGATGGTCGCAGTAGAGGACATTATCTTCTGGTTTGGAACCGGATGCCTGATTGTTGCGGTATTGTATAGCTATAATCAGGGACAGGTCCGGATGTTCGTTCTATTGGGGATGTTGTGCGGAGTTTTGCTGTACAATTGGGGGATTAGTCCGTTTATTTGTGGATTTGTAATCTTTATTGGCAAAAAAATCAAATCGTTGTTGAAAAAAGTCACAAAACGAAGTAAAATAAAAGGTAACAATCATGCAAAGGAAGGTAAGGATGAGTAGACGAAATACCACGAAAAGTGAAAATCGTAAGGGCATCATGGTAATCTGCGTTGTCTTATTTGTGCTGTGTGCCGCACTATTTGTCCGTTATAATTCCTTGAAGGAACAATATCAGACCAATGCGGAGACGATTGAGCACTTAGAAGAGGCAAAGCAGGAGGAAGAAAACCGTACCAGTCAGCTTCAGAAGCAAGAGGCGTATCAGCAGACCGATGCATTTGTGGAAGAGACAGCAAGAGAGCTGCTGAATCTGATTAAACCGGGAGATACCACGATTAAACCAAACGAACAGCCATAAGAGCCATTGTGAGGTGTAATGCCTGCAATGGCTCTTATATTATAAAAAACCGAATAAGACAAGGAGAATCCAATGATTGAAATACAAAATGTAACAAAAATATATAAGCTAAACCGCAGGCAAATGGAGGAGCAGAAGGTGAAGTCCTCCAGAAAGGTTGCAGTCAGCAATGTATCCATGACTGCAAAGGAAGGAGAAATCTTCGGTGTATTAGGACCAAACGGAGCAGGAAAGACAACCCTTCTGCGATGTGTAGCGACCTTATTGAAACCGACAGAAGGAACCATTACCGTAAATGGTTATGATACGGTTTTACAGGGGACAGAGGTTCGAAAGAGCATGGCATTTCTTACCAATGAGGTGAAATTAGATGCACATTTCAGTCCCAAATATTTGTTTCAGTTTTTTGGCAGACTGCGTGGGATGACAGAGGAGGACATTGAAACACGAAGAAATGAGTTATTTGAATATTTTGGTATCACAAAATTCGAAGATAAAAAAATTGAAGAGCTGTCAACCGGTATGAAGCAGAAGGCATCTATTGCCGTAAGTCTGGTGCATAATCCGGATGTCATAATCTTTGATGAGCCAACAAATGGTCTGGATATTATTACAGCAAGGGCGGTTACGGATTATTTGAGATTATTAAAGGAACAGGGCAAGCTGGTAATCGTATCTACGCATATTATGCCAGAGGCACAAAAGCTGTGTGACCGCATGGCAATGATTATTCAAGGAAATTGTGTATTTCAGGGAACCTTGGAGGAGGCACTTGCCCAGACACAGGCAAAGGATTTGGAAGATGCCTTTTTTGAAATCTATCAACAGGTAACGGAACAGGAGATGAACCAATGAAAACGATAAGAATTATAATGTGCAAGGAATTATATCGGGTATTTTCTGATAAAAAGCTTGTGGTGGGCTTATTTATTATGCCGGCTGTGTTGGTAATCGGACTTTATTTCCTCATGGGAATTATGGCAACTTCCATGATGCAGGATATAGAAGCACATGAAGCAACCATCATGATTTATCAGGCACCGCAGGAGTTTAAGGACTATTTAGCCCAGACCATGGTAAACGGAGCAGAGAATACATATGAAACCGGTGATTTCAGATATTCTGTAAGCTGGGCAGAGACAGAGGAAGAAGTGGAGCAAGGAAAAACAGATATATATAGTGGAGATTTGGACTTAATCATAGTATTTCCGCAAAGCTTTGAAATGCAGGTTCAGAATTATGAGAAGGATACCATACCGGATATTCATACCTTTTATAACCCATCTGAGGATTATTCTGATAATGCCAGAGAGAACTTTGTAACAGGTGTATTAGAACCGTATCGGACACAATTATTAGAGACCCGAATCGGAGATTTGGCACAGTTAAAGATATTTTCTGTTGATGCCGAGAATGAGGATTCCGTCATTCAGAATGATAATAAGGCACAGGGAAAGCTGTTCGGTTATATGATACCATATATGATTACGATTCTGTTGTTTGCGGGAGCCATGAACCTTGGAACGGACAGCTTTGCGGGCGAGAAGGAGCGAGGCACCATGGCAGCATTATTAATGACACCTATCAGCCGGAGAGAGATTGTATACGGAAAATTATTTGCGTTGATGATTTTATCCGGTTTATCTGCTTTGATATATGGGGGAGCTATGATATTTGCATTACCGTTATTGTATCGGACAATGGGAGCTATGTTAGGACAGAACCTAAGCTTTAGTGCAGGACAAATGGCAATGTTGCTGCTTTTAATTGTGACACTGGTGTTCCTGTATGTTGCATTGATTGCAGTATGTGCAACCTTTGCAAAGAATATCAAGGAAGCAAGTACCTATGTAATGCCAGTCTACATGATAGTAATGGTAATCGGCGTGATGTCCATGTTCAAGGGCGAAAATGTGAGCGGTATCCAATACCTGATACCGTTATACGGTCCGACCATAGCATTAAAGAATATCTTCACCTTGGATTTGAACGGAATGGGATTTTTGATGGCAGTGCTTTCTAATCTGGTGACCGGGGCTATTTGTGCCGGAATCACTGCCAAAATGTTCCGGAACGAGAAAATAATGTTCAATGCATAGATAATATGAAGAATCTTCTTGGATTCTGGTTCCCCAAACCGACAGGATTCGAACCGGGAACTTCCTATAATGTCCACAAGAAAGTGGAGGTGAATAGGGATGAATCTAGAAAGAAAACCAGAAAAAGCTCAGATTTTGGTCTACATACTGGCATTTCTGGCAGCGAGAGCAGAGGTCGCAGGTATGCATCCGTTTGCAATTGCAATATTTGCGGGTGCATATCTGATTGGTTGCGGTTCGTGGGGCTTGTATGGGACAGTGCTGTTGGGACTGGCATCTACGCTATCATTGACCGCAACGATAAAATATGCAGGAATCTTATTCTTAACGATACTTGCAATCGGATTTGTGGTGCAGGAAGGCAGACGGAAAAATCCTGTCATAATTGCCGGACTTGCGGGGGGAATTACAATGCTTGCAGGGCTTGTCTTTCGATTGATACCGGCATGGGGTGAGAATCCGCAGCTCTTTCAAACCGCAAAAGAGCAGTTATTTCCGGAAATGTCCATGGCATACACCGGTTTTTTGGGAATATTAAGCGAACATACGCAGGCGTGGTATATGCCGATATTAGAGGGTATTATGGTAGCCTGCTTTTCCCTTGTGCTGGAACAGGCATTGCAGGTGATTGATAAAAAAGAGTCTATTATGCGAAGTGAGAATCTGTTAAGCTCCGTAGCATTGACCGCAGTGGTTTTGTGGGGGGTTCCGTTGCAGATTGGTTCATACCTTACTATATTACAGGGCGTGGTATTTTATCTGTTGCTTTATATGTCCTATCGTTATGGCATATCCTATGGAACAAGTCTGGGAACGGTTTGCGGGGTAATCCTTGCAATCAAAACACATCAGGTGGAATGGATTGCGATTTGTGTAATGTTAAGCCTTGCGGCAGCATTTCTCGGAGAGTGGAGCAAATGGCTGGCATTTTTCGGCTTTTTTGCGATGATAGGCTTTCTGGGCTGGTTTTATTATCCGGATTTGTTATCGGTGCAGGCATTCCGGGGCTTGGCATCTGCAGGAATACTATTTGTGCTGACGCCGAAGAGTTATCTGTTAAAGCACAGGACGGATACCCCAAATGAGGAGCAGGAATTAATCAGCGGTGAGGTGCAGAAAATGACCCGCAGCCGCTTACAGGAATTTGCGGATGTATTTACCAAAATCAGTCAGAGCTTTTGTGAACCGGCATGTGCGGTAGAGCAGGGTGGACAAGCACTTGTCTATCCGTTTTTTGCCCGCCAGATGGGCGAAATCGGGGAAAGTCTTCGGGAATTTTCCAAAGGAATGAATACGGCGGGTGCAGTCAATGAGCAGCAGAAACGCAGATTGATTCATGAATTGGAACACCAGAATGTGAGAGTACAGCACGTCATTGTGATGCAGGGCAGACAGGGCAGACAGGAAATATATTTGTCGGCAAGGACGGTTCGCGGAAGGGTTATGACGGCAAAGGAGGCTGCCGAGATTGTCAGCCGCTCCTTTGGAACCCGGTATCGGGTAGCCCCTGCCAGCCGTCTGATTATTAACCGGGAATATGATGTGGTGGTATTTGAAGAAGATACCCGCTATCATTATCTGACCGGAGCGAAAAGAGTGGCAAAGGACGGACAATTAATATCCGGTGATAATTTTTCTCAAATGGAATTAAAAAACGGACAGCTTCTTATGATGCTGGCAGACGGTATGGGGAGTGGTGAAACGGCAAATCATCAGAGTGAACAGCTTGTGGATTTGCTGGAGGAAATGCTGGAGGCAGGTTTCCGTAAGGAATCTGCGGTTGAGATTTTAAATGAATTGATTGCAGTTCAAAATCAAGGTGAGCAATTTGCTACCTTAGATATGTGTATGATAGATTTGTATTCCGGTGTGGGGGAATTTCTGAAAATGGGTGCATCCACGACATATATTAAGCGTGGAAGCTGGATGGAAAGCATACAGTCCACCACACTTCCGGTAGGAATTCAGGAACGCACCGAAATAGATACAGTCCGCAAGAAGCTTTATCATGGTGATATGGTTATTATGGTAAGTGACGGCGTATTGGACGGTATCCGATTTGAAAACAAAGAAGAATGCCTGAAGGAAATGATTCAGGAGATGCAGGTAAGGAATCCGCAGGAGATGGCAGATGAAATAGTGCGTCAGGTCAGACAGATGAACGGAGGACATTTGCGGGATGATGCAAGCGTGCTGGTAGTCGGAATCTGGAAGAAATGAGTTTCTTGCATTTTCCAAAAGAATCCAGTAATATAACTCCTGTGAGAAATGGTTTACAGGTAACGGACGGAGGAAACAGGTACATTGTTGGAACAAGTGCGGAGAACAGTTGAAGAGCATCATATGCTGCAGCAGGGGGACGGAGTTGTGATAGGTGTTTCCGGCGGAGCAGATTCTATGTGCCTGCTCTGGATAATGCGGAAATTAGCACAGGAATACTCCCTGCGGCTGCAAGTGGTTCATGTGAATCATAAGCTTCGGAAGGCAGCAGAGGAAGAAGAAAATTATGTTACCGATATTTGCAGACAGTGGGAAATCCCTTGTACGGTATGTGCGAGGGATATTCATGCATATGCAAAACAAACAGGAATGTCTGTGGAAGAAGCCGGGAGAGCCTATCGTTATGAATGCTTTGAACGTGTCAGAACGGAAACAGACTGTCAGAAAATTGCGGTTGCACATCATGCAAATGACCGGGCGGAGACCTTGCTGTTCCATATGACAAGAGGAACCGGAATGCGGGGACTTGGAAGTATTCCGCCGGTAAGGGGAAATATTATCCGGCCGTTATTATCCGTAACAAGAGAAGAAATAGAGGAGTACCTACAGGAATGTAAGGTACGCTATTATATAGATGAATCCAATCTGGAAAGTGAGTATTCCAGAAATCATATCCGGAATCAGATTATGCCGGAGTTAAGACAGTTAAATGAACGTGCTGTGGAGCATATGTCAGAGGTGGCTGAATTGGCACAGGAGTATTGGCAGTATGTAGAGCAGCAGGCACAGGAATTAGAGACTGTGTGTGTAAGAGAAGGAAAGGACGGAATTGAACTACAGGAAGCACCGTTGCTTCAAGCACCTGAGCTTGTAAAACGGCATCTGCTATATCGAGTGATTGCAAGAATCTCCGGTTCTGCCAAGGATTTAGAACAGCAGCATATACGGCAGGTATCAGAGCTGCTGGACAAGGCAGTTGGAAAGCAGGTCATGCTGCCGTATCATATAGTAGCGGTACGGACCCGGCAGGGACTTCAAATCGGAATTAAGCATAAAGAAGAACAAAAGGCAGAAGCAATCCGGCTTCCGGTTGTCATAGATGGGATAACTCCGATTGCGGGAAAGGGAATTTTAAAAACCCGGCTGGAGGAGAAGACTCCGAATTTAGAAATCACGAAAAAACTCTATACTAAAATGTTTGATTATGATAAAATATATGATGCTTTATGTTTACGAACCCCGGAAACCGGGGATTATTTAGTGATAGATACGCAGGGCAGACGAAAAAAGCTGTCCAGATTTTTCATTGATAATAAGATACCGGGAGAGGAACGAAATCAAATGCTGGTCGTGGCAGACGGTTCCCGAATCTGTTGGGTCTTGGGCATGAGAATCAGCGAGGATATAAAGGTGACGGAGGATACATCCAGAGTGTTGATTCTGTCTTATGAATGCGAAGGAGAAGGAAATGGATAAAATATCGGTATTAATTTCAAAGGAAGCAATCGAAACCCGAATACAGGAAATGGCAGACCGGTTGAATCGTGAATATGCAGGACAAGAGGTACATCTGGTAGGAATTTTAAAGGGAAGCGTATTTTTTGTCTGTGAACTGGCAAAACGATTGTCCATGCCGGTTACTATGGATTTTATGTCGGTTTCCAGTTACGGAGCGGGAACAGAATCCACCGGACGCGTAAAGATAGTGATGGATTTGGCAGAATCCATTCAGGATAAAAATGTAATTATTGTAGAGGACATTATTGATTCAGGTAACACCTTGAATTATTTATTATCGGTATTAAGTAATCGCAATCCTGCAAGTCTGCGATTAATCACGCTGTTGGATAAACCGGACAGAAGGGTAAAGGAAGTACCGATTGATGATACCGGATTTACAATTCCAGATGCATTTGTTGTGGGTTATGGTCTGGATTATGCACAGAAATATAGAAATCTTCCATACATAGGAATTGTGGAAGTATAAAGAAAGGAGACGGGCATGGACAAGCATAATGCATTCCGAGGAGTAATCGGTTTTTTGATTATGATTTTAATTTTTACATTTGCCTATTCATTTTATGTGAAATCAAGAACCTATAAGCTGGGTGATTATAATATCTCTGATTTCCAGCAGGATTTGGAGGCAGGTGTCATTCGGGATATTACAATTAAGCAGAACAGTGAGGTGCCGACAGGCTCCGTAACGATTAAGCTGGACACAGATATGTCAAAGAGCTTTTATACATCCGATGTTAATGAGGTAGTTCAGAAAGCAGAGGAATGGAATCAGGCAGCACAGGCTTCCGAGCGTATAGATATTACGGTTGAGGAGGTTGCAAGACAAAGCACCTTTAGTCAGATTCTTCCGTATTTGATTCTTATGGTAATCATGATGGCATTTATGTTCTTTGTCATAATAGCCATGCAAGGCTCCGGCGGAAGTAAAATGATGGACTTCGGAAGAAGTCAGGCAAAAATGGTGCTTCAGGGTATAGACGATATTGATTTTACTAAGGTTGCCGGATTACAGGAGGAAAAGCAGGAGTTAGAGGAAATTGTTGATTTCCTTAAGGACCCTGAAAAATATACCCGAATGGGAGCCAGAATCCCACGAGGCGTTTTACTGGTAGGTCCTCCGGGAACCGGTAAGACTTTATTGGCAAAAGCAGTTGCCGGAGAGGCACAGGTTCCGTTTTTAAGTATTTCCGGTTCGGATTTTGTGGAAATGTTTGTCGGTGTCGGTGCATCCAGAGTGCGGGATTTGTTCCGCGAAGCGAAAAAGAGTGCTCCTTGTATTGTATTTATTGATGAAATTGATGCAGTTGCCCGAAAGAGAGGCTCCGGACTTGGCGGCGGACATGACGAGCGGGAGCAGACCTTGAATCAGTTACTGGTAGAAATGGATGGATTTGCCTATAACAAGGGAATTATTGTTATGGCAGCAACCAACCGCGTAGATATATTAGACCCTGCAATACTAAGACCGGGAAGATTTGACCGTAAGGTTATGGTCGGAAGACCGGATGTTAAGGGAAGAGAAGAAATATTGACGGTTCATACAGCAAATAAACCACTGGCGGATGATGTGAATTTGCATGAGGTAGCCAGAACAACCTCCGGATTTGCCGGTGCTGATTTGGAAAATCTGATGAATGAGGCAGCCATTATTGCGGCAAAGAAGGACAGAGCCTATATTAGCAAGACCGATATTGATAAAGCATTTATCAAGGTCGGAGTCGGAACGGAAAAGAAAAGCCGTCTGGTACCGGAAAAGACCAGAAAAATTACTGCCTACCATGAGGCAGGACATGCTATTTTGTATCATTTACTGCCGGACGTAGGACCGGTTTATGCGGTATCCATTATACCAACCGGTGAAGGAGCTGCCGGTTATACCATGCGGCTGCCGAATAATGATAATGAGTTTACGACAAAGGGCATGATGCGTCAGGATATTATGGTTGATTTTGGCGGACGGATTGCGGAAGAATTAATATTTGATGACATTACAACCGGTGCTTCTCAGGATATTAAGGTGGCAACCCAGACAGCCAGAGCAATGGTGACAAAATATGGTATGTCCGAGAAGCTGGGTCTGATTAATTATGAGAACTCAGACGAGGAAGAAGTATTTTTAGGAAGAGATTTGGGTCATGCCAAGAGCTTCAGCGAAGAGACCGCCGTTCTGATTGATGAAGAAGTAAAGCGGATTATGGATGAATGCTATACAGAGGCAAGAGAAATTCTGGTAGAGCATATGGAAATTCTTCATAACTGTGCCGCCTTGCTGTTAGAAAAAGACCGGATTGACGGAAAAGAATTTGAGGCACTATTTGCTTAAAATCAGGGCAATCGGTAGCTATGTAATAAATTACTGATTTTAAGGGAAGGAATTATCTATTTTGACATTGGGGTTTTAAGTGAACGGAAAAAGTTATCGGTTTTTTGCACAAAAGAATTTGAAAATTCACAAATTGTTTGTGAACACTTTTTGTAGGGATTTGTTATAATAAACTTGTAACCCCCCCAATACATTATATAGTTTTTTGCTACACCCATAAGTAACAAAATACCTTCTCCAAAAGGACAGCGTTCGTTAGCTGTCCTTTTAACTTTTTAAATATTATCATATACAAATTGGGAAAATTATATTAAAATGGAATCATATTCCGTAGGGGAGAGAGTAAGATGAATTTTAATACAAACTTTACACAACTGACAGCGGCTGAAAAAATATTTAAATATACATTTTCTATGAAACCTGCACTGAGTCTGGGTGCATTATTTAGTGACGGAACAGAGTTTTATCGCAGTCCGGAGGAACCTATGCCAATGGATTCCCTGCGTTTGCGATTTCGTACCGGTATTGATAATGTAGAGCAGGTTTTTTTAATTTGGCGTGGAGAGCGGCTGGAAATGTCATTGGCATTTTCGGATAAGCTGTTTGATTACTATGAGTATACGATTCCGGAGCTGCCGGATGAATTATGTGAGTATTGCTTTGAGATTAAGGTAGGAAGAATTACCTGTTTTTATAATAAAATGGGTGCTGCCAAGGACTTGAATACATTTTATAATTTTCAGATTGCACCGGGCTTCCGGACACCGGATTGGGCAAAGGGTGCTGTCTTTTATCAGATTTTTGTGGACCGTTTCTGTAACGGTGATACATCTAATGATGTATTGGATAATGAATACAGCTATATTGGTGAGGGAACAAGACAAATCAAAGATTGGGGAAAATATCCGGATTCCATGGATGTACGCTGTTTTTACGGCGGAGATTTGCAGGGTGTCATGAATAAGCTGGACTACTTAAAGGATTTGGGAGTAGATGTTATTTATCTGAATCCTATCTTTGTGTCCCCATCCAATCATAAGTATGATAGTCAGGATTATGACTATGTGGACCCACATTTCGGTAAGATTGTAAAGGATGAGGGAGAGTGCTTAAGCTACGGACAGGAACCGAACCGGGAAGCAACCCGCTATATTACGCGTGTAACAGATAAAGTGAATCTGGAAGCTAGTAATCGGTTGTTTATCCAACTGGTTGAAGAGGTTCACAAGCGTGGAATGCGGATTATATTAGATGGTGTATTTAATCATTGCGGTTCCTTTAATAAATGGCTGGATAAAGAGTGTATCTATGAGAATCAGGAAGGATACGAAAAGGGAGCTTATGTGGATGCAGACAGTCCGTATCGTAGCTTCTTCAAATTCCATGATGAATACCAATGGCCGTATAACGGAACTTATGACGGCTGGTGGGGACATGACACGCTGCCGAAGCTGAATTATGAAGATTCACCGAAGCTGTATGAATATATTATGAATATTGCGAAGAAATGGGTATCACCTCCGTATAATGTGGATGGATGGCGTTTGGACGTAGCTGCGGATTTAGGGCATAGTCCGGAGTATAATCATTATTTTTGGAGAGAATTTCGGAAGGCGGTAAAGGAAGCAAATCCGAATGCAATTATTCTGGCAGAGCATTATGGAGACCCGAAGGAATGGCTGATGGGAGACCAGTGGGATACCGTCATGAACTATGATGCATTTATGGAACCGATTACATGGTTTTTAACCGGTGTAGAGAAGCACAGTGACGAGTTTCGTGGTGATTTATTGGGAAATCCGGATGCATTTATCGGTGCCTTGCGGCATCATATGTCCAGATTCCATCATCAGTCCTTATATGTAGCAATGAACGAGCTGTCAAACCATGACCATTCAAGATTCTTAACCAGAACCAATCGTATGGTTGGAAGAACGCATACGTTAGGACCGGAAGCGGCAAGCCAGAATATCAATAAGGGAGTATTTCGGGAAGCGGTGGTATTCCAGATGACCTGGCCGGGAGCACCGACTATTTATTACGGGGATGAAGCCGGTGTCTGTGGCTGGACGGACCCGGATGACCGGAGAACCTATCCTTGGGGACATGAGGACCACGAATTAATCGAATTTCATAAGGAAATTATTCGGATTCACAAGGAAAATTCTGCCCTGATGAAAGGCTCTTATCGATTCCTGCATGGTTCTCACAAGATGGTGGCATATGGAAGATTTGATGAACGAAATAAAGTAATTGTAATTCTGAATAATAATTACGAAGACGCAGAGGTGAAATTCAGTGTTGCGGAATTAGGAATCCCGGACCATACCGTATTGACACAGCTAATGCTGACAACGGAGGAGGGCTATATCTTAGACCCGATTGCATATCGGGTAACGGATAACCGATTGTTTGCAAGAGTGCCTAAAATATCTGCAACTGTGCTACGGGTGAATTTGTGACAGGCAATCATTTTACGGCAATAATGAAAGGCATTTTGCTTAAAGAAAAATTTATTTATAAAAGTTTGAAAAAATGCTTGCATTTTTCCAAACTATCAATTATAATCTAATACTGTCAGCGGTTAAAAACTGCTAACATGGATGGATTCCCGAGTGGCCAAAGGGGACAGACTGTAAATCTGCTGCAACTTGCTTCGGTGGTTCGAATCCACCTCCATCCAGTCATCAATCGCAAGATTGATTGAATGCCGGCGTGGCGGAACTGGCAGACGCACAGGACTTAAAATCCTGCGGGACTAACCTCCCGTACCGGTTCGATTCCGGTCGCCGGCATTATAAGCCCAGATAGCTCAGTTGGTAGAGCAGAGGACTGAAAATCCTCGTGTCACTGGTTCGATTCCGGTTCTGGGCATTAAAATGAAATATATAGTTATTATGCGCGAGTGGCTCAGTTGGTGGAGCACGACCTTGCCAAGGTCGGGGTCGCGGGTTCGAGTCCCGTCTCGCGCTCTTTTCTTTTGTATGAAAAACCTTGTATTAACTGGGTTACCATAAGGATATCTTTGTTTAATCGGGCGCCGAGGGGCAGGTAGTGCATATGCACCGCCTGTCTTTCGCCTTTTTTATGCTCTTTACATTTCGGCGACATTGCCGATGTAACGGAAATAAATATCAATCTGCTGTTCGGTGTTTTGCTTGAACCGCTCACGCCGCTCGTGAATGACTATCTTCGAAACGAAGGTGTGCAGGATCTCGGGTGTAAGATCGGTTATGCGCGTATACTTTTTAGCGAGACCTATGAACTTATCCACATCGCTTGCCGCCTGCTGCAAATTTTGTATTTGCTTTTCCAACTCCGGCAGCTTGGCGTCTATGCTCTTTTGCTCATCCGTATAGCCGCAGGACAGCATACGGAACTGCTCGTTGTTTATCCTGCCGAGGACATTGTCCTCATACAGTCGCTTGAACAATGCATTAAGCTCCGCCGCCCTTTTTGACAACCTTTCATATTCACGCTGCTTGGCGTTAAGCTCCCGTCGGTTTTCCGAGGAGCTTTTTTTGTTGATAAATTCCGCAAATTGTCTTTCTCTTGTTCTTGCCGTGTAGGTAATACGGCGCAGCTCCTCGAGCAGTATCTCATCCAGTACCACCTCACGGATTCTGTGCGGCGTGCATTTATCTTTTGCATTATTGCGGTAATGAGAGCAGAAATTTCCGCATCCGCTTTTTCAAACTGTTCGAACAGAGCCTTTTGCAGTTCTGTGAGAGTGGCTCTGAGCTTTGTTTCAAGCCGCACAACGGTTACAAACGATCCGCCTTTGTCTGTGCCGTTTGCTATACTCTGCACTGTTTTTTCAAAGAATGAGCGTCTTAATGCAATCTTAATACAGAGCGCCGGATTATTACACCGATTTTTTATACGCCGTGGTATACTTCATATAAACAAACTGAAATAGGAGAAATACAGATGTCTGAGGTTATACATAGAAAAAAGCGGTTGTCATCTTTTAAGCTGATCGTTCTGGGCTTTGCCGGCGTTATTCTGCTCGGAGCGCTGATATTGATGCTGCCGTTTTCATCGACCGCCGGAGTTGTCACGCCGTTTCACGAGGCGCTGTTCACATCGACCTCGGCCGTTTGCGTTACGGGGCTGGTCGTGCAGGATACGGGCAGTTATTGGTCCGCTTTCGGGCAAACGGTAATACTGCTGCTGATCCAAATAGGCGGCCTCGGCGTTGTGACGGTTGCGGCAACCTTTGCCATGCTGTCCGGCAGAAAAATATCGCTGATGCAGCGCAGCACCATGCAGGATGTCATCTCTGCCCCGAAGGTCGGCGGGATCGTCCGCCTGACCCGCTTTATTGTACGGGGAACTTTTTTGGTCGAGCTTATCGGAATGATTGCCATGCTGCCGACATTTTGCGGAGACTTCGGTATCAAAGGAATTTGGATGGCGGCGTTTCATTCGGTTTCCGCCTTTTGCAATGCCGGCTTTGATATACTCGGCACCGCGGAAAATAAATACCCATCGCTTACGGGCTACATAGGAGATCCGGCGATAAACATTTCCGTTATGCTTTTAATCATCATAGGCGGAATCGGCTTTTTGACATGGGACGATATTTGCACAAACAAGTGGCATTTCAAAAAATACCGGATGCAGAGCAAGATCATATTGGCAACAACGACGCTCCTCATTATTCTTCCCGCAGTATTCTTTTTCTTTTGCGATTTCACGGAGCTGCCGCTCGGCGAACGGATCCTGGCGACGCTTTTTCAGTCAGTCACACCGAGAACCGCCGGTTTCAATACCGCCGATCTTCCCGCTATGACCGGTTCCTCTAAGGCAATTATGATCCTGCTGATGCTTGTCGGCGGATCGCCCGGCTCCACGGCAGGCGGTATGAAAACGACCACGCTTGCCGTTCTGATTCTGAGTGCATTCTCCGTCTGTCGCAAAAAGGACGATGCCGAAGTCTGCGGCAGGCGCATTGACGGCTCGGCATTAAAAAGCGCCGCAACCATTGCCGTAATGTATTTCCTGCTGTTTTTCATCGGCGGTATTGTTATCAGCACGGCAGAAGGTCTGCCGCTTGACACCTGCCTTTACGAAACGGCGTCCGCTGTCGGAACGGTCGGGCTTACGCTCGGAATCACGCCGCAGCTCGGCATCTTGTCTCAGCTTGTTTTGATCGTCTTAATGTATCTCGGCAGAGTCGGCGGACTTACACTGATTTATGCGGCGATATCCAATAAAAGTCAGAGCGGAGCAAAGCTGCCGCTTGAAAAGATCACAGTCGGATAAAGGAGGTATTGTTATGAAAAACATATTGCTAATAGGTCTCGGCAGATTCGGTAGGCATATTGCTTTACAGCTGAATAAACTCGGGCATGAGGTGATGGCGGTAGACAGCAACGAAGAAAGGGTCAATGAAATTCTGCCGATCGTTACTAACGCACAGATCGGTGACAGCACAAACACGGAATTTTTAAAGTCGCTCGGCATCGGAAACTTTGATGTGTGCATCGTCACCATCGGCGGAAATTTTCAAAACTCGCTGGAAACCACTTCTTTGCTGAAAGAACTCGGCGCAAAATTAGTTGTGTCACGCGCCGAGCGTGATGTTCAGGAGAAATTTCTTCTGCGTAACGGAGCGGACGAAGTAATTTACCCTGAAAAGCAAGTAGCAAATTGGGCTGCTATTCGCTATACCGCCGATCACATACGGGATTACATCGAGGTTGATGAGGCTCATGCCATTTTTGAGGTAGAGGTTCCGGAGGGTTGGATCGGAAAAACCGTCGGAGAGCTGGATATCCGCAGAAAATACAGCATCAATATTATGGCAACTAAGGAGAACGGAAAAATCAATATGGCGGTTTCGCCGGAAACCGTTCTTACAAACGAAATCACTCTTTTGGTTCTCGGCGCATACAAGGAACTGCAAAAGTGCTTTCGCATTTAACAGAGGTGAATGAGGATGGCTGAGCTATTGCTAATCGTCAGCCTGCTTGGCATATTTGCTTTCGGATTTTATCTTATGGGCAGGCTGGATCGATTTCTTGAAGAAAACAGAAAGGCACTGTTAAAGGAAAACGAATCCTGCGAGCCTTCCGAAATCCTGCTGCCGCAGGGGCTGTCCGACAGTGAGATATTAAGCGAGATCCACCGTTTCCGGGAAACGCACGGAACAGTCGATATTATCCTTTTCGACGGTCGGAAGGATGAGTTTTAGTTTGCGGTAGAAAATTTCACGATTTTGATGTACAATGAAATAAAAGGACGGTGAAGCTGATGAGAACGCAAAACGAGCAGTCAAAAAACGGTGCAGACGAGCATATCCTTGTCTGCCTGTCCTCTTCGCCGTCAAACGCAAGGATCGTACATACCGCCGCAAGAATGGCTAAGGTGTTGGGAGCAAGATTTACCGCCATCTATGTGCAGACGGATACGGCCATAAATGATGAAGATCGGTCCCGGCTCTCGCAGAACATACAGCTTGCGCAACGGCTCGGTGCCGAGATCGTTATGACGCACGGCGAGGATGTACCGCTGCAGATCTCGGAATATGTCAGGCTTTCCGATGTCACAAAAATCGTGATCGGGCAAAGCAGTGCCAGACGCAGAGGGCTGTTCGGAAGACCGACTCTCACCGAAAAGCTGATCTCCTCCGCCCCTGATGTTGACATTCATATTATTCCCGATGCACTGAACTACACAAAGCCGCACAGACGCCGTCTGTTCCTTGGTGCAGAGATACCGTCACTGCGGGATATTGCCGTGACCGCCCTGACGCTTGCCGTATGCACGGCAATCGGGTTTCTGTTCGGCCTTCTCGGTTTTCCCGATACCAATATCGTTACAGTATATATCCTCGGTGTGCTGATGATCTCCGTTTTGACCAAAGGATACCTTTGCAGTATGGCAGGCTCACTTCTGAGTGTTGTATTGTTCGGATTTTTTCTTACCGAACCCAGGTTGTCCTTTCAGACCTATGCCGTAGGCTATCCCGTTACCTTTGCAGTTATGCTGGCGTCTTCCGTTCTCACCGGCACGCTTGCCTCGAAGCTGAAAGATCATGCAAGGCTCTCGGCTCGCTCCGCGTTCCGTGTGCAGGTGCTGTTCGACACCGACCGTCTGCTGCAAAAAGCGAAAAGCAACGATGATATTTTAAGCGTGACCTGTATGCAGCTCTCACGGCTGCTTGACCGCAGCATTGTTGCCTACACGAAAAGTGAAAACGGAATGTCGACCGGGCGGCTGTATGCCGAAAAAAAGGACGCACACTCTGAAAAGCTGTTAAGCGATGCGGAACGGCAGACCGCAGAATGGGTGCTTCAAAATGGCCGCCGTGCAGGAGCAACGACAGCACAGTTTGGAAAATCCGAATGTCTTTATCTTGCGATCCGTGCAGGCGGCAGAGTATACGGTGTAATCGGGATACCGATGAAACCCGAAAAGCCGGATTCGTTTGAGAACAGCATCGTGCTGTCGGTCGTGAACGAATGTGCGCTTGCAATGGATAACGCGCATAATGCCGCTGAAAAAGAACGGGCGGCAGATCTTGCAAAAAGCGAGCAGCTGCGCGCCGACCTTTTGCGGTCGATCTCACACGATCTGCGCACGCCGCTTTGCTCGGTTTCGGGTAATGCAGACACGCTTTTGCATAACGGAAGCTGCCTGGATGAAGCAACCAAGCAGCAGATCTATAAAGATATTTATGATGATTCCGAATGGCTGATCGGCGTGGTGGAAAATCTGCTGTATGTTACACGGCTGAATGACGGACACCTGAAGCTGGAGCTTACCGACCAGCTTGCAGACGAAGTGATCAATGAAGCCGTTTCGCATTTGAAGAAAAAATCCGTCGGGCACAAGGTGACGGTAAGGTGCGACGAGCTGATCCTTGCCCGCATGGACGCACAGCTTATCGTACAGGTCATCGTCAATCTTATCGACAACGCCTTGAAATATACCGAACAAGGCTCTGAGATCTGCGTAAGTGCGGAAAAACAGGGCGGGTACGCCGTGATCCGTGTCGCCGATAACGGAAACGGCATTGCAGACGATATGAAACCGCACATTTTTGAAATATTTTACACCGGAAAAAATGCCGTTGCAGACAGCCGCAGAAGCTTTGGGATCGGTCTTACCCTGTGCAAATCTATCGTAGAGCTGCACGGCGGAACGCTGACGCTTGCCGACAATGTTCCGCACGGCTGTGTATTTACCTTTACTTTACCGCTCAGCGAGGTGACTCTGAATGAATAAACCCCTTGTTCTCGTTGTGGAGGACGACCGTCCCGTCCGCAATCTGATCGTAACAACATTAAAGGCGCACGATTACCGCTATCTGACTGCCGAGAACGGACACGGTGCGATCATGGAGGCGACCTCCCATAACCCGGATATCGTTCTGCTGGATCTGGGGCTGCCGGATATCGACGGCACACAGGTGATCGAAAGCATCCGCTCATGGTCAAATATGCCCATTATTGTGATCAGTGCGCGCAGCGAGGATAAAGACAAAATCACGGCGCTGGATGCCGGGGCGGACGACTATCTGACAAAGCCCTTTTCCGTAGAGGAACTTTTGGCACGCCTTCGGGTCACGCAAAGGCGGCTGCTGCTTCTGCAAGCAAGCGGCGATACCGCTTCTCCCGTTTTCCAAAACGGCGAGCTTAAAATTGATTATGCCGCCGGCTGCACTTATTTAAACGGTGAGGAATTGCACCTGACCCCGATCGAATACAAGCTTTTGTGTCTGCTCTCCCATAATGTCGGAAAGGTTCTGACGCACACCTATATCACACAGGAGATATGGGGCAGCAGTTGGGAAAACGATATTGCTTCTCTGCGGGTGTTTATGGCGACCCTGCGCAAAAAGCTGGAGCCGCAAAAGGACTGTCCGCAATACATTCAGACGCATATCGGCGTCGGTTACCGTATGCTGCGGGTAGACTGAGAAAAGCGAGGAAACAAGGATTTGAACCGATATGCAATAGAAAATCTTTTCGGAATTGAAGGGCTGAATATCGCTTGGTACGGAATCATTATCGCCTGCGGTATGGTGCTTGGCTTTGCCTTGGCAATATACCGATGCAGAAAAACCGACATCAACAAGGAGCATATATACGACTTGCTTTCTGTTTTTGAAATTAACCGAGGGGGTCTTGCCATTTACGGCGGAGTGCTCGGAGGTGTCGCAGTCGCATTGATTTACTGTAAAGTAAAACGGATTTCCTTTTGGTCACTTGCCGATACCCTGATGCCGAGCCTTGTGCTTGGGCAAGCTATCGGGCGTTGGGGGAATTTTGTCAATCAAGAGGCATATGGAAACCAAATTACAAATCCTTCGCTCTGCTTTTTCCCTTACGGCGTTTACATAGAAGAAATCGGCCAGTGGCGGCAGGCAACCTTTTTCTACGAATCCGCATTAAATTTAGCTTTACTCACCGCTATGCTGATATGCTACCCGCATTTCAGGCGAAAAGGCTATCTTCTTCCGTTTACTATATTCTGATTTGCGGCACAGCAGGACTTGCAATTTTCTTC
>ERZ827108.2222-NODE-2222-length-21228-cov-18.648562_pt1 | contig 21228 bp, 18 predicted proteins | sample MGYA00519921_ERZ827108 | MGnify/ENA primary metagenome ERZ827108 (study PRJEB31778, sample SAMEA3449258) | human gut metagenome | biome: human gut; feature: human-associated habitat; material: faeces | place: United Kingdom | collected 2010/2012 ... | reverse complement strand
TCCCTGCCAGTAACTTTGCGCGTCCGCAGACGCGCCCTCAAGCTGCTCTTCCCCCGAGATTCCGTGAAGAACCTGATTTTTTCGTGCTTTTCCGCTTGACAAGTGCGCCGATGTGCGTATAATAGGTTTGTATATTTATGCGTCTATTCCGCATAAATGGAGGAGGAATATCATGGCATGGACGGTCTTTATTGATGGCAAGGAAGGCACAACAGGCCTTCGGATTTTCGATCGGCTGGCGGAGCGCGGGGAGTTTTCGCTCCTGACACTCCCGGAGGAAAAGCGCAAGGACGCCGATGCCCGACGCGAAGCCATTCACGCCGCCGACATTGCCATTCTCTGCCTGCCGGACGCAGCCGCACGGGAATCCGTCGCGCTGGCGGAAGGCAGCAAAACGCGCATTCTGGATACTTCGACGGCGCACCGCGTTGCTCCCGGCTGGGCGTACGGCTTCCCGGAATTGTCCAAGAAGCATCGGGACGCTGTCGTCTCCGGGCAATACGTCGCCGTGCCGGGCTGCCACGCCAGCGGGTTCATTGCGCTCGCCGCGCCGCTGGTCGCCGCGGGGCTGATTCCGGCGGATGCGCTGCTGTCCTGCTTCTCCCTGACCGGGTACAGCGGCGGCGGCAAGAAGATGATTGCCCAGTACGAGGCGGACACTCGCACGCCTGACCTCGATGCGCCCCGCCCCTACGGCTTGACGCAATCGCACAAGCATCTGCCCGAAATGCAGCAGATTTCTTGTCTGACCCACGCGCCGATTTTCGCGCCGATTGTGGCGGATTATTACGCCGGGATGCAGGTGACGATTCCGCTGTTCCGCCAGCAGTTGAACTGTGCGCACCCGGTGGCGGAGCTGACCGCGTGCCTGAAGGCGCACTACGCTTCCTCCCCCATCGTGTCCGTACTGGACGCGCAGGACGTGGCGGCGTTCGGCGGCTTCATCCCCGCGAACGCCTTGGCGGGCAAGGACAGCATGAAGCTGATGGTGCTGGGCAATGACGACCGCATCGAGCTGGTCAGCCTGTTCGACAACCTCGGCAAGGGTTCGTCCGGCGCGGCCATTGAGTGCCTGAACCTGATGACGGGCGCACCTGAAACGACAGGACTGAATCTGTAAGCATATAATATGGAGGAAAAGCATATGGAGCATATTTCGGGCGGCGTATGTGCCGCGAAGGGATTTCAGGCAGGCGGCATTCACTGCGGCATCCGCAAGAACCGCGGCAAGCGCGACATCAGCATGATTGTGAGCGAAGTTCCTGCTTCGGCGGCGGCGGTGTACACGAGCAATCTGGTCAAGGGCGCGCCCATTTACGTCACCCAGCGGAACTTGGCGGGCGGTATTGCGCAGCTGGCCGTCTGCAACAGCGGCAACGCCAACACCTGCAACGCCGACGGCGAAGAAGTCGCGTGGCAAATGTGCGAACTGGCGGGCAAGGCAGCAGGCATCGACCCGCACCACGTCATTGTCGCGTCTACGGGCGTGATCGGGCAGCCGCTGTCCATCGAACCAATCGCCCAGCACATGGGAGCGCTGTACGCCGCCGTGAAGGTCAACGGCAGTCAGGAAGCGGCGGAGGGCATCATGACGACGGACACGCGGCTGAAGGAAGTTGCGGTGTCTTTCGTGGTGGACGGCAAGGTCTGCCACCTCGGCGGCATCGCGAAGGGTTCAGGCATGATTCACCCGAATCTGGCGACGATGCTCGTTTTCCTCACCTGCGACGCGGCGATTTCCCCCGCGATGCTTCGCAAGGCGCTGTCGGACAACGTGAAGGACACGTTCAACATGGTCAGCGTCGATGGCGACACATCCACCAACGACATGGTGTCCATCATGGCGAACGGCCTGGCGGGCAATGCGCTGATTGACAGTGAAAACGTGGATTACGCCGTGTTCTGCGCCGCACTGAACGAGGTGACGACCGCCCTGTGCCGCATGATTGCCAAGGACGGCGAAGGCGCCTCGCGGCTGCTGACGTGCGTGGTGACGGGCGGCAAAACCGTGCGGGACGCCAAGCTCGCCGCAAAGGCCGTCATCTGCTCCAGCCTGCTGAAGGCAGCCATTTTCGGCGCGGATGCGAACTGGGGGCGCGTGCTGTGCGCGCTGGGCTACTCCGGTGCGGAAATCGACGTGAAGAAGGTGGATGTCGCCTTCCGCAGCGCCGTCGGCTCGATTGACGTGTGCAAAAACGGCGCGTCCATCGACTTCAGCGAAGAAAAAGCGAAGGAAATCCTGCTGGAGGACGAGGTGGATGTCGTCGTCACCCTGCACGACGGCGACGCCTCCGCCACCGCTTGGGGCTGCGACCTGACGTACGATTACGTCAAAATCAACGGCGACTATCGGAGCTGAAAGGACGAATCAATATGCAGATGTACAACGGCATGACGAACCGCCAGCGCGCGCAGGTGCTGGTCGAGGCGCTGCCCTATATCCAGAAGTATAACGGCAAAATCGTCGTCGTCAAGTACGGCGGCAACGCCATGATCAACGAGGAGCTCAAGCACGATGTCATGCGCGACATGGTGCTGATGAGCCTCATCGGGGTCAAAATGGTGCTGGTGCACGGCGGCGGCCCGGAAATTTCCAGTATGCTCAAGCGCGTCGGCAAGGAAACGGAGTTCGTCGATGGTCTGCGCGTGACGGACGAGGAAACGAGCGAAATCGTCCAAATGGTGCTGGCTGGCAAAATCAACAAATCGCTGGTGGCGAAGCTGGACAACCTCGGCGGGCGCGCGATGGGCATCTGCGGCATGGACGGCGGGCTCATCAAGGCGCAGATGATTGACCCCAAGCTCGGCTACGTCGGCAAAATCAACAGCGTCAACCCGCAGCCGATTCTCGACTTGCTGGAAAAGGGCTACATCCCGGTCGTTTCCACCATCGGGTGCGACGAAACGGGGCATGTCTACAACATCAACGCTGACACCGCCGCCGCGTCGATTGCCGCCGCCATGCACGCCGAGGCGCTCATCTCCATGACGGACACCGTCGGTCTGCTCCGCGACCCGAAAGACCCGACAAGCCTCATCCGCCGCGTCGATTTGAAGGGCGTGGAGGAGCTGAAGGCGGAGGGCATCATCTCCGGCGGCATGATTCCCAAGGTCGAGTGCTGCACCAACGCCATCCGCGCGGGTGTGCGCAAGGTGTTCATCATCGACGGCCGCGTTCCCCACGCGCTGCTGATTGAGACACTGACCGACGAGGGCGCCGGCACAATGTTCAAGAAGGAGATTGAGGGAAATTATGTGCCAAAAAGTTAAACAGGCGGACAGTGCTTACATCGCCGGCACATACGGCCGCTTTGACGCGGTGATGTCGAAAGGCGAGGGCGCGCACTACGAAGGCCTCGACGGCAAGCGCTACATCGACTTCGGCACGGGCATCGGCGTGACGCTCTTCGGCGCGTGCGATCCCGACTGGGTCGCCGCCGTGACGCATCAGCTGACCACCCTCGGTCACACGTCGAACCTCTACTATACCGAACCGCAGACGCAATTGGCAAAGCTGCTGTGCGAGCGCACGGGCATGAAGAAGGTTTTCTTCGGCAATTCCGGCGCGGAGGCGAATGAATGTGCGCTGAAAGTCGCCCGGAAATACGGCGAGAAGGACAACCGCGACGTTATCGTGACGCTGGTGAACAGCTTCCACGGCCGCACGATTGCGACGCTGGCGGCGACCGGGCAAGACCGCTTCCATGAGCACTTCGGCCCGTTCCCGGCGGGATTCCGTTACACGCCCGCGAACGACATTCCCGCGCTGGAAGCCATCCTCAGCACGGGCAAGGTCTGCGGGCTGCTGATGGAGATGGTGCAGGGCGAAGGCGGCGTGATTCCGCTTGACCCGGCGTTCGTCAAGAAGGCGGAGGAGCTTTGCCACGCGAATGATATTCTGCTGATGGTCGATGAGGTGCAGACTGGCAACGGGCGCACAGGCACGCTGTACGCCTACGAGCAGTTCGGCATCCATCCCGACGTGGTGACGACGGCGAAGGGACTGGCGGGCGGTCTGCCGATGGGCGCGTGCCTCTTAGGCGAGCGCTGCGAGCATGTGCTGGGCAAGGGCGACCACGGCTCAACCTTCGGCGGCAACCCGATTTGCGCCGCCGCCGCGCTGAACGTCATCTCCCGGCTGAATGAGGACGTATTCGCGGGCGTAAAGGAGCGCGCGGCGTACATCCGCAAGGAACTGACGGGCGCGCCGGGCGTGAAGAGCATCACCGGGCTGGGGCTGATGATTGGCATCCTGCCCGAACACAAGACGGCGGCGGATGTTGCTTCGGCGTGCTTGCAGGACGGCTTGATGGTGCTGACGGCGCACGAAAAGGTGCGTCTGCTGCCCCCGCTGAACATTTCCTACGAGGATTTGGCGGCGGGGTTGGCGATTCTCAAAAAGCATCTCGCGTAATCAAATTTAGGCGCACTGCATGTTTTTCGCAGTGCGCCTGATTGTGTCGGAGGTTTTATGCAGCCCGATTTTCCCCGTGACGCGCGAATCGCCCCGATCCTCACGCGGATTGCCCAACTGCCGAAGAAGCCGCGCCTGCTCGTCACGATTGACGGGCCGTGCGGCAGCGGCAAATCCACCTTGGCGGATGCGCTGTCCGCCGCGCTGAATGCGCCCATCATCCGCATGGACGATTTCTTCCTGCCTCACGCGCTGAAAACGCCGCAGCGGCTGGCGATTCCGGGCGGCAACGTCGATTTGGAGCGCCTGATGCAGGAGGTGATTCTCCCCTTCGCCGCGGGTCAGCCCGTCGTCTATCGGCGCTACCTGTGCCGCGAGGACGCATTCTCCGCGCCGATTCCCCTGCCCGACGCGCCCATCACGATTCTGGAAGGCAGTTACAGTATGCTGCCGGACATCCGCCGTCATGCGGATTTGACGCTCTTCCTGTGGATTAACCCGGAGGTTCAACAAAAGCGGCTATTGCAGCGCGTCGGTGCAGAGCGGCTGAAGGATTTTAACGCGCGGTGGATTCCGCTGGAAAATGCGTATTTCGATGCGTATCACTTGCCGGACGAGTCTTGCGTGCTGGTGCCGCAGGATGTAAACGCGCCTGTTCGCCCCTGAGCGACCTTCATGCGCTGCATGATGGCGTCGTACTGCTGATGGCGCGTCGGCTGCACCGGTACGGGCATCGGCGGCGCGTCCCGTTCGGGCAGGACGTTCACTGGCGGCGCTTCTTCCTCCGGCGGCACCGTGTCCCGCTGGCACTGCCACCAAATCCACTGTTCCTTCTGCTCCTGACTGCTTTTCGCCTGAAACGGCGATCCTGCTGCCCGCATGATTTTTTCCTCCTTTCGCTGAATCAGTTCTATTTTATGCAGGATTTTTCGCTTCGTGACGCGAATACTTCCTGCGGAAACGACATTTTCGGAGGTGTTTCTCATGGAATTTACGCTTCACTGCGGTGATACGACCGCACGCGTCCGGCAGAAGGGCGCGCAGATGACCTCCTTCAAGGGGAATGATAACCGCGAGGTTATTTGGCAGGCCGATCCCGCTGTCTGGGGAAATCACGCGCCGGTGCTCTTCCCAATCTGCGGCACGGCGAAGGATAACCACGTCATCATCGACGGCGTGTCCTACCCGATTGCCAAGCACGGTTTTTCCCGTAACCCGGAGTTTACGGTCGAGAAAATCGGCGATGACTTCATCGAGCTTGTTCTGACCCCCACGGAGGAAAGCAAGCCGTCCTACCCGTTTGAATTCGCGTTCCACGTCGTCTACACGCTGCGCGAAAACGGGTTCTCCGCGCAGTTCATTGTCGAAAACAAGTCCGACAAGGTGATGCCGTTCTGCTGCGGCGGGCATCCGGGCTTCATCGTGCCGATGGAGGCAGGCGCAAGCTACACGGACTACGAGCTGGTCTTCCCGCAGGTCGAGGACGGGCGCAACAGCCTCTGCCCCGGCGGATATCTCATTGACGGCAGCGAATATCTCCCCTGCTTCCACAACAGCCGCGTGCTGCCGCTCAGCCACGACCTTTTCGACGACCGCGACGCGCTGATTTTCACCGAATTGAAGAGCCGCTCGGTCGATTTGGTCAACCGCAGCAGCGGCAAAGGACTGCGCTTCTCCTACCCGAAGATGGAGGTGCTGGCGGTCTGGTCAATGCCAAAGAAGAATGCGGATTACGTCTGCTTGGAGCCGTGGCACGGGATGCCCGGTCAGGTGACGGAGAGCGGCCGCTTCGAGGACAAGCCGTTCGTGACGCTGCTTCAGCCCGGGCACAGCTGGCAGGGCGGATATGACGTGCAGCTGATTTAACCGAAAAGTAATACTATTTCCAAATGAAAATGCGCCAAGATGCGCGGCGAATTTTTCGTTCTGGCTAACGGGAACGAAATGCAGCGTAGCAGCGCTACGCTAAATGGAGTGAGCGGACGCCAGAACGAAAAAGGCGCAAGCAGATGGCGCAGTTGAATCTGGAAATAGTATAAAACGCCATTCCGAACAACATGCGTCGGAATGGCGTTTTTGTGTGCAAATAGATGTCACTCAGCGGGTGTTTCGTCGTCCGTGTGGATACTCGGCGCTTCCATCGGGCGCTCCGGTTTTTCGGGGATGTCCGGCATCTCAATCGTCGGCACGTCGTCGTCCTCCAGCGGCACTTTCACGTCCGTCGTGTCAGGCGCGGGGGCGGCAGAATCCGGCGTCTCGGCGCTCTTCTCGTCCTCCGGCGCGGTGGTCTTGCTCTCGCGCAGCTCCTGCAGTTTCACTTCCAGGTCGCGCATTTCCTCCAGCGTCGCTTTCAGTGTCTCCGGCACGTCCTCGCCCGCCTGCCACAGCTCATACAGCCGCAGACCAAGCTGGTTTTGCAGTTCCTTCCGACGCGTGACGATGTTCATCTCATCAACCTTCTGCTTCGTGCTGGTCGCGATGTTCGTCGCCGCCTTGTTGACTGCCTTCATGCTCTGTTCCCAGATTTCTTTGACTGTCTTTCCAATATCAGCCATAACGTTGCCTCCTTTTCTGCGGATATTTCTATATATTCGCCACAGAACGCGGAAATCCCTGCTTTTTGACAGGAAAAGTTACGAGTTTTGCAGCGGCAGCACATACACCTGACACGGATTCCATTCATCCCACAGCGTCGGCAGGCACTCCAGCGGCAGAAAGCCCATGCGCTGGTAAAAGGCGTTCGTGCGGTCATACTCCTCGTAATGCCCCGTCTGCACGGTTTTGACCTGCAGCAGCCGATAGCCTCGCGCGATTGCCTCCGCCCGAATCGCCGCAAACAGCTGCCGCCCGATGCCGCTTCGGTGATATGCCGGCAATACGCCCATGACGTAGATTTCCCCCGCGCAGGGGCTGGTTGCCTTCAGCGCCGCGAACCCGACTGCCTGCCCTTCCCGCACAGCGGCGAAAAACGGCATGTTTCGGCTGTCGTCGATGTACTTCTGCGTGCTGTCCGGCAAGCCGAACCAATCCGGCAGCGCATGGAGGATGTGCGCGGAAATCTCTGCCTTTTCTGCCGGATTTTCCACGCGGATGATGCTGATCGTCGCCATACGCACCTCACCAGTACAGCATCAGCGCGCCGGGATGCATGGTAAATTCCGCGTGTTCACAGGCGATAATCTCGCCATCCACCTCGACATGCATTCCGGGCGACGACACCGTCACTTTGTCGCAAAGAACATGCTCCGTAAACGGAAAGTTCAAAATCTGTTTCATCATCATGCGCACGAGATAGTACGGCACTTTCCACCGCGGCTGCTGCCCGACGACCATGAAGTCGATTTCGCCGTCATTCGGCACAGCATCGGGGCAAATCGGGATGCCGCCGCCAATCCACTTTCCGTTCGCCGCAATGCACAGCAGTGCGTCCTTCGTCCGCGTCTCACCATTGACGGTGTAGGTCAGTTTCAGCGGCTGATGCTTCCAAATCGCGCGAATCAGCCCAACGAGGTACGGCAGCAGCCCGCGGATTTTCCCGCCAAAATCCGCAACATTTTCCAGCACCGTCACGTCAAAACCCGCTCCGGCGACGTTCAAGAACAGCTGCCCGTTCAGGTCAATCGCGTCGCACGGGCGCGGCTCGTGGCTGAGGATGAAATCGAGCGCCGCCATCGGCTCTTTCGGCGTGCCGAGCGTCTTGACAAAGTCGTTGCCCGTGCCTGCCGGAATCAGCCCAATCGGAATGCCGCTGCCCGCCAATCCGCGCGCCGCCTCGCTGAACGTGCCGTCACCGCCGATAACATAGACGGCTTCGCAGCCCATTTCGACTGCTTCCCGCGCCAGTTTCGCCGCGTAGCCGGGGTATTCCGTCCGCATCACACGAAACGGGAGGTTTCGCGCGGTCAGCACGCTCTGCACCTGTTCCATCACTTTCAGCGCATAACCGCACCCAGCGATTGGATTGACAATCAGCATACGCATTGTTGTTGTTCTCCTGAATTTAGGCTCACGCAAAGCGGACAGCGCCCACACCGGAGTGCTGTCCGCAGTATCTCTTGCAGAAATTATGCCTTCGCAATCCGATCGGCAATCTGCTTGCCGGTCAGGCCGTATTCTTCCAGCAGCGCAGCGGGCTTGCCGGACTGACCGAACACATCGTTGATGCCAATCTTCTCGAAGTGCTTCAGCCCCATGCCGCAGATGGCGGAAGCCACCGCGTCGCCCAGACCGCCGATGATGGAGTGCTCCTCCACCGTGAACACCTTGCCGCACTTCGCCGCGTAGGTGCGGGCGAGTTCGTCGTCAAAGGGCTTCAGGGTGTGGAAGGACACCAGCGCCGCGTCAATGCCTTGCTCCGCCAGCAGCTGAACCGCTTCGAGGCAGTGCTCCAGCATGATGCCGCAGGTGAAAATCACGCAGTCCTTGCCGTCCTTGATGACATTGCCCTTGCCCACCGTGAAGGGGCGCGCGTCGTACACCGGGGAAGGCAGACGAGCGGTGCGGATGTACACCGGGCCGTTGATTTCCGCCGCCGCGCGGACGCACTGCTCGCACTCGGTCGCGTCGCTGGGGACGAACACCGTCATGTTCGGCAGCACGCGCATCAGGGCGATATCCTCAATCGCCTGATGGGAGCCGCCGTCCTCGCCCAGCGTGATGCCCGCGTGGGAGAAGCCAAACTTCACGTTAAATTTCGGATAGCACACGCCATTGCGAATCTGGTCGTAGCTGCGGCCCGCAAACACCGCGAACGTGGAGCAGAACGGAATCAGCCCCATCGTGGACATACCCGCCGCCATATCCACCATGTTCGCCTCGGCAATGCCGCAGTCGATGAAGCGGTCAGGATACGCCTTCTTGAAACCATTGGTCATGGTCGCCGCCGCAAGGTCAGCGTCCAGCACGACCACCTTGTCATTTTCCGCACCGAGCTTGACGATGGCCTCGCCATACGCCACACGAATTGCTTTCTTTTCCATTTGTTCAGCCCTCCAGTTCGCTCAGCGCCTGCGCCGTCTGTTCTGCATTGGGAGCCTTGCCGTGCCAGCCGACCTGCCCCTCCATGAAGGAAACGCCCTTGCCCTTGAGGGTGTGCAGGTGAATCAGGCGCGGCTTGCCGGGGCAGGCGGGCGCGTGCAGCGCATCCAGCACCTGCTGCATATCGTTGCCGTCGGCGACGTCAATCACGTCATAGCCGAACGCCTTGAATTTCGCCTGAATATCGCCCAGCGACATCACCTCGTCATTCGAGCCGTCAATCTGCAGGCCGTTGTGGTCGAAAATAACCGTCAGGTTATCAAGGTGATAGTGTGCCGCCGCCATCGACGCTTCCCACACAAGCCCTTCCTGCGATTCGCCATCGCCGATGATGGTGTAGACGTGGCAGGGATTACCCGTCTTCTTCGCGCCCAGCGCCATGCCGACCGCGATGGAGATGCCCTGACCGAGCGAACCCGTCGACGCATCCACGCCGGGGCACTTCTTCACGTCCGGATGCCCCTGCAGGATGCCGTGCAGTTGACGGAAATGGTCAAACTCCTCGCGTCCGAAATAGCCGCGTTCGCACAGCGTGCCATAGAGCGCGGGAGCCGCGTGACCCTTCGACAGCACAAAGCGGTCGCGGTTCGGATTCTTGTCGTCCTTGGGGTCAATGCCCTTCATGACGTCAAAATACAGCGCAACAAGCGCTTCCGTTGCGGACAGCGATCCGCCGGGATGGCCCGCACCCGCCTTGTTGGTCATAATGATGATGTCCCGCCGCACTTGACGGCAGATCTCTTGGAGTTCCTGAATATCCATCAAAGTACCTCCTCTATCTCTGATCCTGCGCCGCCGCTCCTCACGATGCCGCAGTATTTCATTATCTTCATTATAGCCGCATTCTGCCACGTTGTCAATCTGTTCTGCGCGAAATTTGTCAAGCGAGTGGCAAACGGTACGCAATCCACGCGCATATCCACGCCAGCAGGCACTGCCCCGTGACCATCAGTACCGCCAGCTTCCGGCTTTTCAGCCCTTTGATGATGCTTGCGGATGCCGCGGCGCACGGCGGATACAGCAGCACGAACGTCATCAGCGCCAGCGCCGCAGCCGGGGTCGGCAGGGACGCCGACAGCGCCGCGCGGATGCTCCCCTGACCCGCCAAGACCGCCAGTGTGCTGATGATGCTCTCCTTCGCCAGCAGCCCGGTCAGCAGCGCCGCCGTTACCGCCACGCTTCCGAAGCCCAGCGGCGCGAAAATCGGCGCAATCGCCCCGGCAATGCTGCCGAGGATGCTCTCCTGCGTGCTCGCCGCCCACGCGCCCGTCCAGGTGAATCGCCCAATGAGCCAGACGGCCACCGACGACAGCAGAATCACGCTGCACGCGCGGCTGAGGAATTCGCCCGTGCGGCGGAGCACCTTGCGCAGGACGCTCGACATCAAGGGCAGGCGGTACGGCGGCAGTTCCATCACGAACGCGGCGGATTCGCCCGGAAACAACGTTTTCCGCAGGATTTGCGCAATCAGCGCCGCCAGCGAAATCCCCAGCGCGCAGAGGGCAAAAATCATCCACGCGCCGCCGGGAAGAAGCGTCGAAAGCGCCGCAAAAACGGGCATTTTCGCGCTGCACGAGACGAAGGGAATCATCAGCAGCGTAAAACGCCGATCGCGTTCGCCCCGCATCGACCGCGCCGACAGCGCCGCCGGGACGGAGCACCCGAACCCCAGCAGCAGCGGGATGAACGACCGCCCGCTCAAACCCAGCGCCCGCATCGGCCGATCCATCAGGAACGCTGCCCGCGCCATATAGCCGCTGTCCTCCAGCATTGACAAGCACGCAAACAGTATCAGCAGCATCGGCAGGAAGCTGACGACGCTCCCCACGCCCGTCATCAGCCCCTCGACAATCAAACGCCGCAGTGCTTCCGCGACCTGCCAGTGCCGAAGCACGCCGTCCAGCGCCGATTGTATCATCAGGATGATATTCGTGAGCCCGTCGGACAGCCCGCTGCCGAACCGGCCGAACGCCAGCGACAGCATGAGCGCCAGCAGCCCCGCCAAAATCGGCAGCGCCAGCACAGGATGCAGCACAAGCGCGTCGATAACGTCCGCCCGCGTCGGATTGTCAGGATTCCCCTGCCGAACCGTCGCGCATAGATCATCTGCCCACGCATAGCGAAGCGCCGAAAGCGCTGCCGCCGCCGACATGCCGAACTGCGCCCGCAATTGCGCCTGCCCCGCCCGCGCCGCCTCCGCCGCGCCCATCTCATCGCCTTCCAGCGCTTTCCACGCGCGGAACTCCGACGGGAGATTCCCCGCCGGCAGGGCGCTTTTCATCCGCTGGATAATGGCGGTGTACGGCGCGCTCGGCGGACTTTTCGGCGTTTTCGCCCCGTCTTTCAGTGCGCGCAGGAGTTCCGGGACGCCCGTGCCATCCCGCGCGCTCATCGGCAGCACGCGAATGCCCAGCCGCGCCGACAATTCCTCCGTGTCGATGGTGATGCCGCGCTTCCGGCACTCGTCCATCATGTTCAGCGCAATCGTCATCGGGCGCGACAGCTGCGTCAGCTGATGTGTCAGGTACAGGCCGCGCGCGAGGGCAGTAGCATCCACAATTTGCAGAATTTCATCATAATCACCGCCGGATAAGTAGTCGATGGTCACTCTTTCCTCCGCCGAATACGGGCTGAGCGCGTACACACCGGGCAAGTCCACCCACTTGACGCCATTTTGCGTCCCCTCTTTGCGCTCCACCGTCACGCCCGCCCAGTTGCCCACATGCTGATGCAGCCCCGTGACGGCGTTGAACAGCGTCGTTTTGCCGCAGTTCGGGCTGCCCACCAGCGCAATCGTTTTCATTCCGCCTCACCACCTGACAGGATGATTTGCCGCGCCAGACGCCGGCGGATGGACACGCGGCTGCCGCGCACGAGCAGAATCAGCGGGTCGCCAAGGAGCGCCGTGCCAATCAGCCGCACCCGCACGCCCGGCGTCAGCCCCATGTCCAGCAGATGCCGCTCTTCCGCGTCCGCCCCGCGATACGCCGCAATCACACCCGACTGCCCCGGCGCAAGTTCCGCAATCGTCATGCGTCCACCTCCTCCGCCAATGTCCGCTGCGGTGCGTTCAGGTAGGCGGCAATCAGCTGCTGCTCCGTCAGTATGCCAAGAAGCCGCATTGTCCCCGGCTCGATGATGTACAATTGCGTCATGCGCGTTGGGTGCAGGGCACGCACGGCGTGGTGCAGCGTCCGCGTGGAGAGCATCGCCATAGGCTGAATCGGCAGTTTTCCGCGCGTTTCCATGCGGATTTTCCTGTCCATCAGCGCGCGAAGCTCCATCAGCGCTGTGCTCGTCGTCGCGCTGACCGCGCTATATAGTAGGAAGCAACCCGCTGCCGCCAGCGACCAGCTGCCCTGCCACCTGCGCACGGCGCCGACCACGCCGCCGATGACAAGCAGCGCCCCCGCCGCCGTGCCGATGATGCGCATCACCCGCCAGCACGTTTCCCGCCGCAGGAGGCGCAGCAAGACCGCTGACAGCAGCCGTCCGCCGTCCAGCGGCAGCGCGGGCAGCAGGTTCACCAGCAAAATTCCCGCGTTACTGAGGAAGATCAGCCGCCCCGTTTCCCGCAGAATCACGCCGTTTTGCGTCAGCCACAGCGACAAGGCGCACAAAATCAGCGTCATCAGCGGCCCGGCGAGTATCACGCTGATTCGCGCCGTCAGCGGCAGACGTTCCTCATCCTCCAAGCGCATCATTGCGCCCAGCGGCGTAATTTCTACCTCCTGCGGCGGATGATGCCACAGCGCGCTGACCGCCGCGTGCGCCGTTTCGTGCAGGATGATGCTCGCGTAAGTGCAAATCAGCAGCGCCCGCCAGCGCGTCAGGAGTCCAAGGAGCAGGAGAATCCCCGCCGCCGGATGCACCGTGATGTCCGTTTCTCCCAGCGTCGCGATTTTTCGCTTCATTGCCGCATCATCACCGCCGGATCAACGCTCAAGCCGTCCTGCCGTACCTCCATCACGCACGGCTGACCGGCCATAAGCGTCCCCAGCGGGTCGCCCGTCTGCACCATGTCGCCCGTGCTGACCGTCACACTCGCCAAATTGCCATACAAGCAGCTCAGCCCGTCCGCGCCTAACACCTGCACCAGCCGTTCGTCCTCATTGCCGTGGTACACGCCGATGACCTCGCCCGCCATTGCGGACGTGACAATTTTCGTCTGCGCATCCCATGAAATGAACGGCTCACTCTGCGACCACGCGTGCACGACACTTGCCGCTTCCACCGGCATGGTCAGCTTGCCGCCCGATTCACCGAAAACGAGCGATGCTTCCGGGAAAATGCTGCTGACAAAGGACAGCTTGCCCAAATCGCCGTTCAAGAGCGAATCATCCGTCGCAGCGCTCATGACTGACTGCACAGCGTCCGTCAACGGCGGAATCGCCCCGGTTTTCAGCGCAACCGCGCAGAGCATCAGCGCCGACGCAATGGCGAGATTTGGCAGCAGCCTCTCCTGCCAATGCTTTTTCGGTGTTTTGACCCACTCGATGTCCGGCTTGCTGGCTGCGAGTTCTGTACGCCTTGGGCGCACGCGGAGTTCCGTCTGTTTCGTTTCGTTCATAGCAAAAAGCCCTGCCTTTCCAGCACATCGTATGCCGGGAAAAGCAGGGGTATGATCTAAATTTATCGTGCTAAATTCATAATTACTTCAGCGTCAGCGCGCCCTGTTCCACCATGCGGTTCAGCGCCATTTGCAGCGCGATTCGCCCGTGCGTGTAGGTCAGCCCGCCCTGCATGTAGGCGGTGTACGGCTCGCGCATGGGGGCATCCGCCGACAGCTCAATCGACGCGCCCGCGACAAACGTGCCCGCCGCCATGACGACTTGGTCATTGTAGCCGGGCATATCCCACGGTTCAGGCAGTGCCATCGAGTCAATCGGGGACGCCATCTGAATCCCCTGGCAGAACGCGACGAGGCGCTCCGGCGTGCGCATTTGAATCGCCTGAATGATGTCGGCGCGGGACTCATCCGCCGCGGGTGTCGTCGTCATGCCAAGGATTTCAAACACGCGTGCTGCCAAACACGCTGTCTTAATGGCCTGCGCAACGGTGTGCGGCGCCATGAACAAGCCCTGATAGAACGGCTGGTAGCTTGCGGCATACGAACCAACTTCCAGCCCGATGCCCGGTGCGGTCAGGCGGTAGGCGATGCGCTCAATGGCATCCTGCGTGCCGACGATGTAGCCGCCCGTGGGGGCAAGTCCGCCGCCCGGATTCTTGATGAGGCTGCCAACGCACACGTCCGCCCCGTAGTGACTCGGTTCTTTCTCGCATACGAACTCGCCGTAGCAGTTGTCCACCATCAGGCGAACGCCGGGGTGCTTCTCGTGCAGCATCTTCGCCAAAGGCGCGAACTCCTCCGGCATCAGCGACGGCCGCCAGTCATAACCGCGGCTGCGCTGGGCGATGACGAGCTTCGTCTTCGGGGTGATGGCGTTCTCCACCGCGTCAAGGTCGATTTTGCCGTCACGCAGCGCCACGGGATGGAAGCTCACGCCCATCTCCCGCAGTGAGCCAACCGGCGCGTCGCCCTCGCCCCAGCCGATGATGTCCTGCAAGGTGTCGTAGGGCATCCCCGTCGCAGACACGATGTCGTCGCCCGGCAGCACCAGCCCGAACAGACACAGGCTGATGGCGTGCGTGCCGCTGGCAATCTGCGGGCGGACAATCGCCGCCTGCGTGCCAAACAGCTCTGCAAAAATCTTTTCGAGCGTATCACGCCCCACGTCGTCATAGCCGTAGCCCGTCGTCGGCGCGAAATGCCGGTACGCCACCTGATGCTCCCGGAAGGCGTCCAGCACGCGGCGCGTCCCAATTTCCTCCATGCGGTCAATGCGGGCGAACTGCGCCGTCAAGCCGTTTTCCGCCTGTGCAATCAATTCTTCAATGGTCATTTTGCTTCTCCTTGCGTATAATACGCTTCCAATTTGTCATACGCATCCGGTTCGAGCGCGTCCACCCACAGGACGTCCTCCTCCCGGCGCATCCACGTCAGCTGGCGCTTCGCGTAGTGCCGCGTGTTCAGCTTCAGCGCGTAAACCGCCTCATCCAGCGTCGTTTCGCCCAAGGCATACGGTATCATTTCCTTGTAGCCGATGGCTTTCATCGCCTTCGCGTCGCGCGGAACGCCGCTTTTCAGCAGTCTGCTGACTTCCTCCGCCAGCCCGTCCGCCAGCATTTGGTCGATTCGCTGCTCAATCCGCGCATAGAGGATGTCGCGCGGCATCGTCAGCGATGCAACGCGGTAAGAAAACCGACTGTCGGTTTTTATTTGCGGCTGCTGCGAGAACGGACGGCCCGTCAGGCGGTAGACCTCCAAGGCGCGAATCACGCGGCGGACGTCGTTCAAGTGCAGGCGCTGCGCCGTGTCCGGGTCAACCGCCGCCAATTGCTGATGAAGCCGCTCTTTGCCGCCGGGCGCGTCCGCGATCTGCTGCAATTCCTGCCGGATGCTTTCATCCGCCGCCGCTTCGCCCATCGCCATCGGCTGCCGGAGCGCCCGGAGATACAGCCCCGTGCCGCCGACGAGCAGCGCCCGGTGCCCGCGCGCTTGAATGTCCGCGATGCAGCTTTCCGCCATCTCCTGATAGCGCGCGACGGAAAAATCCTCCGTCGGGTCGGCGACGTCTACCATGTGATGCACCGCCTGCGCGCGTTCATCCGCCGTCGGTTTCGCCGTGCCGATGTCCATGCCGCGATAAATCTGCATCGAATCCATGCAGACAATCTCGCAGTCATGCGTCCGCGCCAGACGGAGCGACAGCGTGGTTTTGCCGCTCGCGGTCGGGCCTGTCAGCACCCAGCACGTTTCCTTCATGATATTGTCACCTCACTGCATCCGCCGGAATCGCCGGTCGATGTCCGTTTTGTTCAGCGCAACGACCAGCGGCGTACCGCGCGGGCTCGCCGGGATGACGCGCTTATCCGCCACGCGGCTGACCAGCTCACGAATGTCGGCGTCGTTCAGGCGTTCGCCGGAGCGGACGCTGCGCTTGCACGCCAGCGCCAAAATCGCCGCGCGCCGCTTTTCCAGCGACACAACGCCGCGCTCATTCTCCAGCTGGTCGATGATGTCGCGCAGCAGTCCCGCCGCCTGCGGCTGACCGAGGATCATCGGAATCGACCGAATCGACACCTCGTTCTCCCCGAACGGCTCGACCACCAGCCCGATATCCGCCAATTCCCGCGCGTGCTCGTCGAGCAGCTGCTGCTCCCGGCGCGTCAGGCTGACAATCATCGGCACGAGCATTTCCTGCCCGCAGCGGTGCTGGTCAAGCGCCTTCATCATGCGGTCGAACATCACGCGTTCATGCACCGCCTGCTGGTCAATCAGCATCAAATTGTCCGCATATTCCACCAGAATGTAGCTGTCAAACAGCGTGCCGATAATGCGCATGTTCGTCTGTTCATTCGGCAGAATCGTCTGCTGCACCGGTATCGGCGAAACCAGACTTGCGGTCGGTTTTAGCGGATTCGCAGGCGGCGGCGCGGCGGGTTCGGCGTTGTAATGCTGCGCCAGTGCCGACGGGCTGCGCATCATCAGCGGCTGCTTCCACGCGGGAATGGCATCATCCGGCGCGGTTTTCGGCGGCGCGGACGGCTTTTCCGGTGGGGCGCTTGGTGTCGGAATCGGCGGGTTTTTCGCGGGGATTGCCGCCTTTTGCGGAATTTCCATACCGACGGTCGGTTTTTTCTCTACCTTCGGCGGAACAGCCGGACGAACTGCCGCTTCCGGCTGCACAGTCTCACTCGCCGTCACGGGCTGGCGAACGACCGTCACGGGCACCGTCGGCGGCGGTTCAGGCGTCAGGCGCAGCACATCTGGCTGCTCAACGGGCGCTTTGTCCGCCAGCGCATCCGCCACAATCGCCTCGACCGCCTCCGCGACCGCCGCTTCGTTCTGGAAGCGAACTTCGAGCTTGTTCGGATGCACGTTGACATCCACCGTGTCATACGGCATGGTCAGGTGCAGCACGCACGTCGGGTATTTGCCGGACAATACGCGCTCCCGACACGCCGCTTCCACCGCCGCGGACAAAATCGACGACTTCATATATCGCCCATTGATGAAGAACGACTGGTGGTTTCGGCTGCCGCGCCCGCTTTCGCCCACGCCGACGAAGCCTTTCAATATCAGCCCTGCCTGATGCCCGTCCACCTCGTGCATGGAGCGGAGCATTTCGCGCCCGTAGATGCTGAACACGGCGGAGGACAGCTTGCCGTCGCCCGCGGAGTGGTAGAGCGTTTTGCCCTGACTGATGTAGCGAAAGGACACGTCCGGGCGGGACAAAATCAGCCGCATCATCAGGTCGGACACATAGCCTGCCTCCGTGACCGGCTTTTTGAGGAATTTCAGGCGCACTGGGGTGTTAAAAAAGAGGTCGCGGACGACAAACGTCGTGCCTTCAGGGCAGGCGGCTTCTTCGATGGACTCAATCGTTCCGCCGTTGTTCTGCACCTTGATGCCGCTTTGGTCTGCCTTCGTGCGTGTTGTGCAGGTGACATGCGCCACCGCCGCGATGGACGCCAGCGCTTCGCCGCGGAAACCCAGCGTCTGGATGCTGAACAAATCATCCGTGCGGCGGATTTTGCTCGTCGCGTGGCGCTCAAACGCCATGCGGATGTCCTCGCTGCGGATGCCGCTGCCGTTGTCCGTCACGCGGAAATAGCTGATGCCGCCGTCGCGGATTTCCACCGTAACCGCGCTGGCCCCCGCGTCCAGCGAGTTCTCCACCAATTCCTTGATGGCGGCGGCAGGACGCTCCACCACTTCGCCTGCCGCGATTTTGCCAATGACCTCATCGGACAGGAGCTGAATCTTTCCTGCCATTTGCTTTCCTTTCTGTCTGTTTTCCCGACTTTCGGTCGGTTTTTATGAGATTTCGGTCGGTTTTTGCCGACTCTCGGTCTGTTTTTATACTATTTCCAAATGAGAATGCGCCAAGATGCGAAGTGAATTTTTCATTCTGGCTAACGGGAGTGAAACGCAGCGTAGCAGCGCTACGCTAAGTGGAACGACCGGACGCCAGAAGGGAAAAGGCACGAGCAGCTGGTGCAGGCGAATTTGGAAATAGTATTACAGTTTTCTTGCCTTCTCGCGCAGCAGGAACAGCTTGTTAATCGCGTCCATCGGCGTCAGCGCCATCACATCCAGCGTTTGCAGTTCGTTGATAATCTCTGTCTTTCGATAGTCGAACAGGTTGACCTGTTCGTCCTTGCGCTTCTCGGCATCGCCCAGGATGTTCTGTCCAATGCCGTGCTGGTTGATGTCGCTGACTTCCAAACGCGCCTGAATTTCGTGCGCGCGCACCAAAACCGGATGCGGCACGCCCGCCAGCCGCGCAACGTGGATGCCGAAGGACTTGTCCGCCCCGCCGCGAATGATTTTGCGCAGGAAAATGACGTCCTCGCCGTGTTCCTTGACGGAAATGCAGTAGTTCTGCACGCCGTCGATATGCCCTTCCAGCTCGGACAGCTCGTGGTAGTGCGTCGCGAAAAGCGTCTTTGCGCCGGATTTTTGCTTGTCGCACAGGTACTCCACCACCGCCCACGCAATCGCCAAGCCGTCGAACGTGCTGGTGCCGCGTCCGATTTCGTCCAGAATGACGAGGGACTTTGCGGTCGCGTTGCGCAGGATGTACGCCGTTTCGCTCATCTCCACCATGAATGTGGACTGCCCGCTGGCGAGGTCATCCGACGCGCCGACGCGGGTGAAAATGCGGTCGGTGACGGGGATTTTCGCTTCCTTCGCCGGGACAAACGACCCGATGTGCGCCATCAGCGCAATCAGCGCCACCTGCCGCATGTAGGTGCTTTTGCCTGCCATGTTCGGCCCGGTGATGATGCACATGCGGCAGTCGTCAGCATTCATGTGCGTGTCGTTGGGCACAAATCCGCCCTCGCTCATCGTTTGCTCGACAACCGGGTGGCGACCCTCGACAATGTCCAGCGTGCCGTCCTGCGTCATTTCTGGGCGGACGTAGTGGTACTCTATCGCGGATTTCGCCAGCGACAGCAGCGCATCCAGCGATTTGAGCGCCATCGCCGTTTTCTGGATGCGCGCAATCTGCTCCGCGATTTTCTCGCGCACCTCGGTGAACAGCTGCAATTCCAAGCGCGTGGACTGCTCCTGCGCGCCGACGATTTTCTGCTCGATTTCCTTCAGCTCCGGCGTCATGTAGCGCTCGCAGTTCGCCAATGTCTGCTTGCGGATATAGCGCGCCGGCACCATTTCGTAATACGACTTGCTGACCTCGATGTAGTAGCCAAACACGCGGTTGTACTGGATGCGCAAGTTGCGGATGCCCGTCTCCTCGCGCTCCTTCTGCTCCAGCTCCAGAATCCACTGCTTGCCGCTCGTGGACGCGGCGCGGTATTCATCCAGCATCTGGGAATAGCCATCGCGGATGATGCCGCCTTCGGTGATGAGAATCGGCGCGTCGGGGTGAATCGCGCGGGTCAGCAGGTCGGTCAGTTCCGGCAGGGTGTCCAGCGAATCGCGGATTTCCTCCACCGCCTGACTTTTCGCCTCACGCAGCAGCTCGCGGATTTTCGGCACTTTTTGCAGCGACGCGCACAGCGACAGGCAATCCCGCGCGTTCATCGACTTATAGGCGACCTTCGACAGCAGGCGCTCAATGTCGTACACGCCCTGCAATTCCTCCGCGAGCGTCATCGTCAGCACATGCTCCTGCGCAAACTCGCCCACCGCGTCCAGACGGCGGTTGATTTTCGCTTCGTCCACCAGCGGCTGCTCAATCCACGAGCGCAGCAGGCGGCCGCCCATCGCCGTGCTGGTTTTGTCCAGCAGCCAGAGCAGGCTCCCCTTGCGGCTTCTCCCGCGGATGGATTCCGTCAATTCCAAATTTCGCCGCGTGTTGCGGTCAAGCAGCATCGTTTCGCTGCCCTGATAAATGCGCAGGCTGGTCATGTGCTCCAAGGCGTTCTTCTGCGTCTCGGACAGATACCGCATCAGCGCGCCCGCGGCACTCGCGCCCGCCTTGTACTCGTCGCTGAGTCCCAGCGGCGACAGGTCATTGAGCGCGAAATGGCGGCAGAGCGCTTCCGTCGCGTTCGCCAGCTGAAACCACGCGCTCGGCTGCTCCGAAGCATTCTGCATCTCCCGCTGCAGGCACGCGCGCAGCTTCACTTGGTCATTGCAGATGATTTCCATCGGGGAAATGCGCGCCACCTCGTCCGAGAGCGTCGTTTCCGGCTGGGTGATTTCATGCACATAAAACTCGCCCGTGGAGACGTCGGCGAACGCCAGCCCCGCGCGGTCGGCGACAAAGCAGATGCTTAACAGGAAGTTATTCGCCTTCTCGTCCAGCATCGCCGGTTCAATGACCGTGCCGGGAGTGATGATGCGCGTGACGGCGCGCTTGACCAGCCCCTTCGCCAGCGCCGGATCTTCCATCTGCTCGCAGATAGCGACCTTATAGCCGCGCTCGATGAGCTTCTCAACGTAGGTATCCACCGCGTGGTACGGCACGCCGCACATCGGGGCGCGTTCACTGAGTCCGCAGTCCTTGCCCGTCAGCGTCAGTTCCAGCTCGCGCGAAGCAGTCCTCGCGTCATCGAAGAACATCTCATAAAAGTCACCGAGGCGGAAGAAAAGAATGCAGTCCTTATATTCCGCCTTAGTATCAAGGTACTGCTGCATCATCGGTGTGACGCTCGCCATGTCTGTTCCCCGCTTTCGTTCTTGTTGCAGTTTAAGGCACCACCGCACAATTCGGCGGCGCGTCTGGCGATGTCTTTTCCGCCAT
>ERZ827108.2220-NODE-2220-length-21236-cov-4.635664_pt1 | contig 21236 bp, 18 predicted proteins | sample MGYA00519921_ERZ827108 | MGnify/ENA primary metagenome ERZ827108 (study PRJEB31778, sample SAMEA3449258) | human gut metagenome | biome: human gut; feature: human-associated habitat; material: faeces | place: United Kingdom | collected 2010/2012 ... | reverse complement strand
CTCCAAGACACTCAATAATGCGAGTTAATTTTGGAACATAGAACTGAACACCCTATTTAAATGTATAAATTCTGTAATGAAAGAAAATAACCTCAGTTTGCATTTCGAGACTCTGCAGCTTCATGCCGGACAGCCTCACGGCACTCTCGGAAACGGAGCCTGCGCAGTACCTATATATCAATCAGCCGCTTATGTGTTCGACAACATGGAACAGGCATCCGCCCGTTTCGCGCTTGCCGAGCCGGGCAACATCTATACACGCCTCACCAACCCAACCCAGGAGGCCCTGGAGAACCGCATGGCCACTCTGGAAGGGGGCACCGGAGCCGTGGCCCTGGCATCGGGTGCCGCAGCCGTGACATACGCACTGGAGAACGTGCTGCTGCCCGGCGACCACATAGTGGCGGCCGACAACCTGTACGGCGGCACATACAACCTGATCGTAAACAACCTGTCACAACGGGGAATAGAGCATACCATCGTTAACGTAAACGACCATGAGGCGCTTCGGGCCGCTATCCGCCCAAACACCAAGGTGGTGTACGCCGAGACATTCGGCAATCCCAACAGCGATGTGGCCGACCTTGACGCCATCGCCAAGACCACACACGCCAACAACTCCCTGTTCTTCGTCGACAATACCTTCGGCACTCCTTACCTGATTCGTCCCATCGAGCATGGTGCCGACGTGGTGATACACTCCGCCACTAAATTCATCTGTGGCCACGGCACATCGCTCGGCGGCATCATCGTGGACGGCGGCAGATTCGACTTCAAGAAACACGCCGACCGTTTCCCCACTCTCGGCAAACCAGACGCCGCCTACCACGGAGGCATATTTGCCGACATCGATCCGAACTCTCCGTTCACCACCCGTGTACGCAGCGTGGTGCTTCGCGACGAAGGCGCCTGCATCTCCCCTTTCAACGCCTTCCTGCTGCTCCAGGGACTTGAGACCCTGTCGCTCCGTGTGGAACGTCATGTCTCAAACGCCTTCAAGGTGGTGGATTTTCTCGTAAACCACCCAAAAGTGGCTCATGTTGCCCATCCATCCATTCCCGACCATCCCGACCATGACCTATACAACCGCTACTTCCCCAACGGCGGCGGCAGCATCTTCACGTTCGAACTGAAAGGCGGCAAAAAGGAAGCATGGGACTTTATAAACCGCCTGAAGATCTTCACCCTGCTGGCAAACGTGGCCGACTCCCACAGTCTGGTGATACATCCGGCTAGCACCACGCACTCGCAGATGAACGACGAGGAACTGAAGCAAGCACATATATCGCAAGGCACCATACGCCTATCCGTCGGTCTGGAACATCCTGACGACCTTATAGCCGACTTGGAACAGGCGCTCGCCGACTAATCCCGCTACAAAATCAGATTAAGGTATGGAAACAGTAGCGGAATTTCTTAAAAGCGACCACCCCACGGCATTCTCGTTCGAGATACTGCCTCCCCTGCGCGGCAACAGCGTGGACAGCACCTTCAGCAACGTCAGGAAACTGATGGAGTTCAACCCGGCATACATCAACATCACCACCCACCGCAACGAGGTGGTGTACCGCGAGACGTCGCCAGGCTCGTATGTGGCCGAGACCGTCCGTAAGCGCCCCGGCACCGTTGCCATCGCCGCCGTGCTGCGCGAGCGTTTCGGCGTACGTCCCGTGCCGCACCTGATCTGCGGCGAATACTCGCGCCGTGAGATCGAGGACCAACTGATTGATCTCTCATATCTGGGCGTGACCGATATCCTGGTGCTGCGCGGAGACCGGTCCAAGAACTCCAACGTCTTCACCACCTCGGCCGACGGCCATATCCATGCACAATCGCTTGCAAAACAAGTAGTGGACTTCAACGCAGGAATCATGGCCGACGGCACGCAGACACCTGCATTGGACGTTCCCTTCTCCTTCGGCGTGGCAGGATATCCCGAGAAGCACGAGGAAGCCATGAACCGCCAGTCGGACATCCGGCATCTTATAGAAAAGGTCGAGGCCGGAGCCGAATATGTTGTCACACAGATGTTCTACGACAACCGCCGATATTTCAAATTCGTCAAGGAATGTCGCGAGGCCGGAATAACCGTACCGATCGTGCCGGGCATCAAGCCGCTGTCGTCGTTGCGCCAGATGGTGCTACTGCCCCGCATATTCCACATCGACCTGCCTGACGAACTGGCCCGCGAACTGGAACGATGCAAGAGCGATGACGAGGTGCGCGAGTTGGGAGTGGCCTGGGGTGTCCGTCAGGCCCGCGAACTTCGCGAGGCCGGTGTCCCCAGCATCCATTTCTACGCCCAGCACTCCACCAACTCTGTGGCCGAGATAGCCAGACAGGTATATTAAAATCTTGAAGCCTTGAAGCAATGAACAAAGGAAGATATCAGGAATTTCGTGACGCGTTAGCATCACGGATATTGGCACTGGACGGCTCGCTCGGCGTACAGATAGGACGTATGCTGACCACCGCAGGAGGAAATGTCGATTTCCTTAACATCACAGATCCGACCGTTGTAGCCCACGTACATCACGACTACCTTGCCGCCGGGGCAGACATAATCGAGACCAACACCTTCAACTCCAACAGGCTGTCACAGTCCGGCTATGCGCTGGAAGGTCGTGTCCGCGAACTCAACCTGCGCGGCGCGGAGATTGCCCGCGAACAGGCAGCCGCATTCGAAAGCCAGGACCTGTCACGACCGCGTTTCGTGGCCGGGTCCATCGGTCCTACAGCCGCCTCGGCATCCCTTCCGAACGATGTGGAGAACGCCGCAAGCCGAGCGGTCGATTTCGACACATTGCGTCGCGACGCCGCCGAGCAGGCCGGTGCCTTGATCGACGGCGGAGTGGACCTTCTGCTGCTGGAAACCTGCTTCGACGCCCTTAACATCAAGGCCCAGCTGTCGGGAATCCGCGATGCAATGGAGGAACGCGGTCTTGACGTTCCCGTGATTGTATCCATGACGCTCAGCGATGCGTCCGGACGTCTGCTGTCCGGACATACCCCTGAGGCGGTGATGACCATAATCCAGAATTTCAAGCCGGCCGCTGTAGGCTTCAACTGCGGGGCAGGACCGGAATCGCTTGTTCCGCACCTGCGCAGATTGGCATCCGTATCGCCATACCCAACGATATTCTACCCCAACGCCGGACTGCCGGACCGACTTGGCAATTACAGCCAGACGGCCGGGTCGTTTTCGGCAGCCATCAAGCCTCTGCTGGACGAGGGATTGCTCAACATAGTCGGAGGTTGCTGCGGCACGGACCCGTCGCACATAGCGGCGGTGGCCGAAATCGCAAAAGAGGCGCCTATACACACTCCCGCAGCCTCGCCGCTTCCCTGGCTGGCCGGAATGGAGGAATTTCACGATGACCGTGGATTCATAAACATCGGCGAGCGATGCAATGTGGCCGGCAGCCGCAAATTCCTGCGTCTGATCAAGGAGGGCAATGCCGACGAGGCTCTGGCCATTGCCCGCAAGCAGGTGAGCGACGGAGCCATGGCCCTGGATATCAACGTGGACGACGGCATGCTTGACTCGGAACAGGAGATGGTGAAGTTCCTGCGGCTGCTTGGATCCGATCCGTTGACATCATCGGTGCCCTGGATGATTGATTCTTCAAATTTCCCGGTTATCGAGGCTGCGTTGCGCAACGTTCCCGGCAAACCGATCATCAACTCCATCTCGCTTAAGCATGGCGAGGAGCAGTTCCTTGACCAGGCCCGACGCATTCATTCCTATGGCGCCGCAGTGGTAGTGATGGCCTTTGACGAGGAGGGTCAGGCCGATACATACCAACGCCGCATAGACGTTTGCCGACGTGCATACAAGTTGCTTACCGGGAAGGCCGGATTCCAGCCTCGCGACATCATATTCGACCCCAACGTGCTGACCGTGGCCACCGGTATGCCGGAGCATGACCGCTACGCCCTGGACTTCATCGAAGCCGTCCGGTGGATCAAGGAGAACCTTCCGGGTGCCAAGACTTCCGGAGGCATAAGCAACCTTTCCTTCGCGTTCCGTGGAAACAACTTCGTGCGTCAGGCCATGCATGCCGCCTTCCTGTACCATGCCATCAAGGCGGGACTGGACATGGCCATTATGGATCCGGGGGCCAAGGTCACTTACAACGATATACCGGAAGATCTGCTTGAAGCCATCGAGGACGTAATCCTGATGCGCCGTCCGGACGCTACGGAACGACTCACCGCCATAGCCGGTGATTATGCCAAGGATGCCGTAAAGAGTCCTGAGACCGCTGCTCCCGAAGTTCCGGATGATGTCGACGAGCGTCTAAGCCATGCCCTGATGTCCGGAAGCGATACAGGTCTGGAGCCGGATCTGATGGAATCGGTGGATCGGCATGGGTCTGCCAATGCCGTGGTGGAAGGTCCCTTGATGGCCGGAATGGAACGTGTCGGCAAACTGTTCGAGACGGGCCGTATGTTCCTGCCGCAGGTGGTTAAGAGCGCCAGGGTGATGCACCGCGCCGTGGAGATCCTCAAGCCGTTGCTGGAGTCCGACCGGGTAAAGGGAACCACCAAAGGCACTGTGCTTATGGCTACCGTAAAGGGTGATGTCCATGACATTGGCAAGAATATAGCGGCGGTAGTGATGCGTTGCAACAACTTCGAAGTCGTTGACCTGGGTGTCCAGGTCGATGCGGAGACCATTGTGCAGGAAGCCCGCAGGCTCAATCCGGACTTCATCGGGCTCAGCGGCTTGATCTCGCCGTCGCTTGACGAGATGGCGAATGTAGCACGTTCGCTGCAGCGTGCAGGACTGAGGATACCTTTGCTGCTGGGAGGTGCGGCCACAAGCGACCTGCATACAGCCGTGAAGATCGCACCTCTCTACGACGGCATAGTCCTTCGTGTCTCGGACGCCGCGCAGAATCCTGTGGCCGCCAGCAGAATCCTGTCTAATCCCGAAGGCGAGGCAAAACGAATTGCAGAACGTCACCAGGCTTTACGCGACACCCTCGCCTCTCCGGCATCAGACGCGACAATCAGAACTCGTCCTGCCGAAACGGATTGGAGCAACGAAAACCTGCCGAAGCCGGCTACCGAGGAACTGACTATAATTAAAGATATTCCCGTGTTGGAAATCCGGCCGTTCATCAACTGGATATACTTCCATCATTGCTGGCGTACTCCGGCTGATTCGGAGGAAGGCAATACATTACGCGCAGAGGCAGAGGCAATGCTGGATTCACTTGTGGCTGACAATGCAAGAATGTGGGCGATGGTCCATATACTGCCCGCATACGGAGAGCCCGAGCATAACCGTATTGTCGTAAACGGTGTGGCTGTCGACACGCCTCGTCAGTCTCCGAAAGCCACACGCAATGAGTTGCTATCACTGAGTGACTATGTCGCTCCGGATGGCTATGGTGACCATGCCGGAGTGTTTATGGTTACGATCGGGGATGTGCTGCGCTCGCGTCTGAACGAGCCGTCGGACGAATATTCACACCTGCTGTTGCAGTCCCTCTGCGACCGTCTCGCGGAGGCAGCGTCCGAGTGGCTGCACTATCGCGTCCGCACCTCCATCTGGGGATACAGCCCGGATGAGCCGTTAGACTTGGATGCCATCAGGCATGTCCGCTACCGTGGCATCCGTCCGGCTGTAGGCTACCCGTCGCTGCCGGACCAGATGCTGATGCACAGCCTTGCCAAGTTGATCCACCCCTCGCTGATCGGAGTCCAGGTCACCTCCAACGGAGCCCTCTCCCCCTCCAGTTCCGTCGCCGGCTTCTATCTGGCCTCCCCCCGCGCCCGCTACTTCACCCTGTAGCAAGCGTGAGCGATGGTCCTCATCTTGTGGTACCTGGTCATAATGTAAATCGGTTTCTTCAATTATTAGAAGATGCCGATTTATATTTTTTATGGATCTTAAATTCAAGAACGAAGTGCAAAAACCTTCGTTCTTGAATCTAAGGTGATTTATGACCAGAAATAAAAAAGTGAGCAAGGCAGGTCCGGCTCACGCTCCGATAGCATAGACTAATCTACCAAAAGGCGGGGGGCATCGGCATCCCGGCCCGCGCTTCCCACAATGCAAAGTTAAGAATTTTTCAAAGAACGCCGCTCATTGACAGCGAAAAAGTATCGTGTAAGGGGAATTTCTCTCAGCCGATGTAGAGGGTATCGACCTCGAAGTAACTTCGACCGAATGGAAGAAAACGCGTCGGTGCCGTCGGTGCGGTGTCCGAGCAGGTCTTCCTCGCTCTCGGCGAGTTTTTCGCCGGATTAATTGTTCAAGCGGTTGAAGAACGGCATGAGTCTTCGCTTCCCGGCGAAGGCGTTGTTGATGAGAAGATCCTTCATTCGATTTAGAAGAAATAGCCATATACACAGCCTGAGATTGTTGCCATTATTATTACAAGGGTTACATATATCACTGTTTTTTTCGTTCCCATCACACTGCGTATGACAAGCATATTCGGAAGCGACAATGATGGTCCGGCAAGCAGCAGGGCAAGAGCGGGGCCTTTACCCATGCCAGATGCGAGTAATCCCTGAATAATCGGCACTTCGGTAAGGGTGGCAAAATACATGAACGCTCCTGTGAAACTTGCGAAGAAGTTTGACAGCAACGAATTGCCGCCGACTGCCCATTCAACCCAACTGTTGGGAATAATACCGGGCAGCTCTATACCGTCGTGCGTTGAGCCGAGCAGGAATCCCGCTGTCAAGACTCCGACTGCAAGCAACGGCAATATCAGTTTGGCGAATCCCCATGAAGACAACGCCCACTCCCTGTTTTCATCATCGTTTTTGTCACATAGCAGTATTATGGCAAGCACTGCTACGGAAACTATCATAGGCACAAGGGGAGCCAGTTTTGCATCAGGAATGAAAACATTTGCGATGAAAGCTGAAATCGCGACGGCCACAGCGCCGAGGATAATCCATCGGGCTTTAAGATGGAGTATATTCACGAGCATCACGCACAGACCTATCGCAAGGGCAGATGTTATCCACCATTTTGCCCCGTAGATTGCTGCCCAGACTCCACGGTCTATTGCCGCCGGTGCGCCCCAGTTGGCGAACACAAGGATTGCCACGAGGGTAAAGAAGAAGAGCGCGGTCTGCCAGAGAGGACGCTTTTCCGGCAATGGCACTATATTCATCTGTCCGGCTTCTTTATCGCGTTCCTCCTTGCGGAAAATGAACGACATCACAAGCCCGATTACGACTGCAAACGTAACGGCACCGATGATTCGGGCAATCCCCATTTCCAGTCCGAGAATGCGGGCGGTGAGGATTATCGAGAGTATGCTGATTGCAGGCCCGGAATATAGAAACGCAATGGCGGGTCCAAGGCCGGCTCCACGTTTGTATATGCTTGCGAACAAAGGGAGAATAGTGCATGAACAGACGGCAAGGATACCTCCCGATACTGAAGCCACGGTATATGACACCCATTTCTTTGCATTTGCACCGAAATATTTTAACACCGCTCCCTGACTTACAAACACTGCTATCACACCTGCGATGAAGAACGCCGGGAGAAGACAGAGTACTATATGCTCACGGGCATACCACTTGGCAAGGTCAAGTGTTGAGTGTATGGCGGACAACAGCGTTTCACTATTGACGGGCATGAAGAACGTAGTCAGAAATATGACAACAGTCCATACGAGAAATTTGACTTCCTTTCTTGTGTCCATGACTGTACCTGTTGTGTTCTGATTATATTCCGAGTGCCTTCTTCACTTCATCTGTGGTTGGAACGTGTCCTTTGATTTTCACAGTTCCGTCAACGACCACTGCGGGTGTAGTGATTATGTTATAGTTCATCATCTCGGCTATATCCTCAATTTTAGAAAGTTTGACATCGAGATGGTTTTCTTCGATTACGCGCTCGACTACCCTGTATGTTTCCTTACATTTGGCACAGCCGGGACCGAGGACAAGAACGTCGCCGACCTTTGTACCATGAGCCGTAGCGCAACAAGGGGTTTCAGCGGATTCCGCCGATTCAACTGAGCAACCGCACGACTGAACAGGTTTCACATCGTCTTCTACGATTATGTTGCTGCAGCAGCTTTTCTTTTTGGGCGCGAAAAGAGTTGACCAAAAACCTTTCTTTGATTCTTTTTTGTCCATGTTTTTTCGTTTTTATAATTATATGTACATCATCATGCAGTAATATATGCCTACCGAGATGAAAATAGCACCAACAATAATGTTAAGCCATTTCTGAACAGTGCGCAGTTTCCCGTAGAACTCTCCGACTTTTTCAACACTGAAAGCGATAATCCATGCTACCGCAAGCACCGGAAGAGCGGTGGCGACAGCAAACAATACAGGCAAAAGCCATCCCGCTGTTGTTGTGACTGACATCGGAATGAGCATTCCGAAGTAGAATACTCCGCTTGTCGGGCAAAATGCCATAGCGAACAGCACTCCAAGCAACAATGCTCCCCATCCGCCTTTGCGGGCAAATCCTTCACCGTTGCCGCCGAAACCAAACTGCGGGATATTCAGTTTGTGTCCAAACAGCATGAAAAAGCCGATAACCAGCAGGAGCGGTCCAAGCAGCATCTCACCATATTTCCCGATAGTCTTCTGTATGCCGAAGACGCTTGCACCTTCTTTCAGAATTGAGATAAGGATAATTCCGAGAACGGTATATGCGACTGTGCGACCAATGGTGTAAAGGACACCATTTCGGAAAATGCGTCTGCGATTCTCTATGTCCTTGCTGATGTAGCCGATTGCAACTATATTGGTAGCAAGCGGACACGGCGAGATGGCGGTAAGCAATCCGAGCAGGAAAGCGGTGAGAGCCGGAGCCGTGCTGTTGTCAAGTAAACACTGTAACCAGTCCATTATTTCAACGATTGCCGGATCTTGTCAGCAAGACCTTTCTTGAATCCGTCCGGATTTTTACGGGCGTTCCCGAACCCGAACTCAGTGAGGTTGGCACGGCTCTCTTTCCCGCCTTTCCATTTGTTGACAAAGAGAGAAGACCATGTAACCTCATACTTGTCAGCGATTTTTTCTCCCTCCGGTGTAGAGATATCCACTGTCTTGAATACGACAGTGCCGTTTTTCAGCTCGTTTGCAAAGAGTGTGTTTACTACCTCTTTAGCGTTTTTCTCGATAGCCATGCAGGTGGCACAGCGTTGTTTGCCGTGGAAATATACTACTTCCACTCTATCCTTTTCAGGAGATTTCGCAGTGGCGGTATTATCCCCGCTTCCGCACGACATAAGCCCTATCATAAGGGCTAAAAACATCAGTAACTTTTTCATGTGCTTAAATGTATTTAATTTAGTTGTTATTTGCCGAATTACGAACATTAAAAACAAAAAAATAGTGCCTACGAGCAGCAGCTATTCTTTTTTGAGGGACAGCAGTCATCAAGCATCTGTGAAAACAGTTGCCGCGCAAATCTCCAGTTCTCTACGTTGATGCAATACTTCACTTTTGGCGGTTCGATTGTGCCTTGTATCAGACCGGCCTCTTTCAATTCGCTCAGATGTTGCGATACAGTAGCCTTCGCAATCGGGAGCACCTCGTGTATATCGCCAAAGAAACATTCGTTTCTCTGAGCGAGAAAATGCAGAATCGCTATACGGGTGGGATGCCCCATCGCTTTCGCAAACCTCGCAAGACGCTCCTGTTCAGGTGTTATCTCTAATTTTGCCATATCATCTCTATCTATTGTTCGCAAAATTACAAACAATATCTGACATGACCAAATAATTTTATGGCTTTTTATGGCAAGTCCATAAGCAGATTTGAATCAATCAATCTTTCATATCGAATGTACAGCTAAAATTCGGATATTCCGAGAATGGCCCGTGTATATATGCATAGGAATACATTCGGGGATTGTAGAGAACCTCGGTATCAGAATCTTTTTTCATAAAACCCTTTTCATACACTCCTTCATGTAAAACAAGTTGAGCAGGAAGTTGAGGAAGGAATTCTTCCTTACAAAGGATTTTGACGCAATCATAAAAATCTTGAACCCTCTGTTGAAGCGTACCATCTGGATTCATGACATTGTCAAACGCTCCGTCCAATCCATCACACCCAAGACTTTTGAAGAATAGTCCTATATTCGTTTTATATGTTTTAGCCATACGTCCGTCTAAACTATCGATATATTGAATAATTTGACGAATGGCAGGACTATTACTCGTTCGATATAAGTAATTCCACCAGTCTCCAGCATTAGCGGCATAAGCATCCAATGAAGAATACAGAGCATCATCGGCGCGAAGTAAAACTTGACCCAGAGATGTTTGCATATTCGAATATGGAACCGTAATAGAATCTTCCAGAGATGGAAGAACCACGTTTATACCATCTCTTGCCAGCAGTGCAATAAGATAATGAACGGTGCCAAATGGATATTTATGAAAATAATCACCTTCTCCGTCACCGGCAAAAGTACGGCCACGTTCGATATTAAGATTGATTTTGGTACCTAACCTTTTTATTGCTTGAAGATGACTGTCATTATGCGCAATGATGTGTTGCTCTATACAGACCACATTGGGTTTCGCTACATATAAATCAATATAAACCGGGTCATATATAGATTTTACATCGGGAGTTACCCAAATTTCTTTTTTACTATTGCTGAAGCCTACAATTTTAGCACCGCAATATTTTTGCAACATGATGCCTGAAAGGAAACCATCAATATCTGTATTGATGATGATATTGGGATTCCGTTGAAATATTTCTTTTATCCTATATCATCTGTTCCTTGAGGACTTCCAAGACTACCTTGGCCTTGAACTCCGCTGAATACTTTTTTCTTGAATTGTCGCCTATGTTCGGATAACGTTTTTACAGGTTATATCTTGCGATCCGAACCAGTCCGATTATGCGGGAGTACTATAAGCGCCCCCGCCATACAATAAAGGGGTGCGTCGCTCGGCGCACCCCGTCTCAGGTTGAAGAGTCTCAAAGCCTTGGACAGGCTTTGCTGTTCCTTATTAAATGTCATGAAGCGCTTTCTAATTCCCGGGGTCATGAAGTCTATATTACGGCAGGTTGAATACAACCACCAGCAGGTAATAGACCACCACGGCACACAGGGATCCGATGATGGGACCGACGATGGGCACCCAGCTGTAGTTCCACTGGCTGGAGCCTTTGCCCTTGATGGGCAGCACGGCATGCGCCAGACGCGGACCGAAGTCACGGGCAGGATTGATGGCGTACCCGGTGGTGCCACCAAGCGACATACCTATTACAATCACCAGCAGGCCGACCGGTATGGCCCCGATCGAGCCAAGACCTATCTCAGCGGTGTTACCCTTGACGGTCATCATCAATATCACCAATATCAGCACGAACGTACCGACTACCTCCGACAGGAAATTCAACGGAGGATTGTACACCGCCGGGATGGTGCAGAATACCCCCAGCTTGGTCTCCTTGCCCTCAGTGCGGTCGAACTGATCCTTGTAGAACAGATATACCAGCAACGCCGCCACGAATGCACCGGCCACCTGCGCCACGATGTAAGGCACAACGCCTGCCCAGGCGAACTTGGCCGCCGAAGCGAGACCGATGGTAACAGCCGGATTCAGGTGCGCTCCCGTGTAAGGACCCGCTATCAGCACTCCGCAGGTCACGGCCAGACCCCAGGCTATGGTAACCACCACCCAGCCCGAGCCGAAACCCTTCGACTTGTTCAGGGATGTACAGGCACAGACGCCGCATCCCAACAGTATCATCACGAATGTTCCCAGGAACTCAAAGAAACATTGCAGCCAGAAAGGCACAACCACCGCATCCATATCACCTGAATTTATAATTTACACTTATCATTGGTCAACACACGGCTCACGGCGTCGTGCCATCCGGCAAGTTCCTGTGCCACCCTGTCCGTATCGCCAGTAGGCTCGAACTTATGCTCCACCTGCCACTGTGTCTGCACCTCCTCGATATCCTTCCAGTATCCTACTCCCAGTCCAGCCAGATACGCGGCGCCCAACGCTGTGGTCTCCGTGATGCGGGGACGAAGCACCTCCGTGGCGAGAATATCGCTCTGGAACTGCATCAGCAGATTGTTGCGCGACGCACCACCGTCCACCTTAAGGTTCCTGAGTACCAGGTTCGTGTCGCTCTCCATGGCCTTGACTATATCGTAGACCTGATATGCGATGCCGTCCAGAGCGGCACGCGCGATATGCGCCACATTCGAGCCACGGGTCAGACCGAACAACGCCCCTCGCGCATATTGGTCCCAATAGGGCGCGCCAAGTCCCGTGAATGCCGGGACAAAGTAAATGCCGCCGCTGTCAGGGACCGACCGCGCCAGGCTCTCCACCTCGCCCGAGGAATAGATGACGCGCAGGTTGTCGCGAAGCCACTGCACCACCGAGCCACCCACAAATATGGAACCCTCCAGGGCATAAGTCACCTTGTCGCCGATTTTCCATGCGACGGTAGTCAGCAGCTTGTTCTTGGACAGTACCGGTTTGTCGCCGGTGTTCATAAGCAGGAAGCAGCCGGTGCCGTAAGTGTTCTTGACCGCTCCCGGTTCCACGCACATCTGGCCGAACAAAGCGGCCTGCTGGTCGCCGGCCACTCCGGCTATCGGCACCTCATGCGCGAACAGCGTGGTGGTGGTGTATCCGAATATGCCGCTGCTGGGTCGGACTTCCGGCAACATCGACTCTGGGATGCCGAACATCTCGAGCAGTTCCTTGTCCCACTCCATGGTGTGTATATTGAACAGCATGGTGCGCGAGGCGTTCGTGACATCGGTCACGTGTTTGCCGCCACGCGTGAAGTTCCATATCAGCCAGCTGTCCACGTTCCCGAAACGCAGCTTGCCCTCGTTGGCGCGTTTGCGCGCGTTGGGAACATTGTCGAGTATCCATTTGATCTTCGTGGCACTGAAGTACGCGTCGATTATCAACCCCGTCTTGTCGCGGATCTTATCGGCCAGGCCTTCGTCGCGCAGTTTGTCGCAGCATTCCGACGTACGCCGGTCCTGCCACACGATGGCGTTATAGACCGGCTCTCCGGTATCCACGTCCCATACGATGGTGGTCTCGCGCTGGTTGGTGATGCCTATGGCCGCTATGTTTGTGCCGTTGATTCCATATTTCGATATGGCTTCCGCCGCTACCGACGCCACCGAACTCCATATCTCGTTCGGATCATGCTCCACCCACCCTGGCTTAGGGAAGATCTGCGGAAACTCATGCTGCGCCTCCGAACACATGTTTCCCTCATGATCGAAAACTATAGCCCGCGAACTGCTGGTCCCCTGGTCCAGAGCCAGGATATATTTCGCGGTATCCTGCTGACTTGTACTCATAGTATATTATAATTTTAAGGTTTCTAAATTATAAAGAACGGCTTGTCCCGTTCGCGGCCACCGTGGCCTCCACGTCGATCGCGTCGGCCAGAATGGAGACAGGATTCATCACCGTATAGCCGGTGGACATCTCGATCTGCCATTTGCACGTCTCGCAGTCGCTGGCCACTATGTCGGGATTCCTGTTCCTGATGTCATCGAACAGTTCCTGGCCTATAGCCTGTGAGTATTCATAATACTCCTTCTTGAATCCATAGGTTCCTGCAATGCCGCAGCAATGCGAAATCAGCGGTATGAATTCCAGACCGGGAATCATCTTCATCAGATTCTCGGAGTATAGTGTCCATCCCAGTTTCTCCATATGGCAAGGCACATGATACGCGACGCGTTTCCTGTAATCCTCACGGAATACAAGCTTCACCTCCCCACGCTCCACCAAGTCGTACAGATACCGTGTGGCCAGCATGATATGGTCACGGACATCATCATTCTCCAGTTTAAGCACATGCGGATACTCGTCACGCATGGTGAAGCAGCATGTGGAACTGGTCGCGATCACCTCGTCGCCGTTGCCGACGGCCTCGCGGATACTCTCCAGATTCAGGCTCGCATCGCGGGTTGCCTCGTTGACACACCGGTTGGCTATCTTTGCCACTCCACAGCAGCGTTCCTTGCTCAGCAGCCGGACACCCACGCCGACCGCGTTCATCAGTTTCACCAGGTCCTGGCCCAGCTGCGGATAATTGTAGTTCACATAACATCCGTGGAAATATGTCACATGGCGAGGGTACGCCTCCTGGTCGGCCTCGGCCTCCTTACGGAACCAAGGCACGAAACGGCGCGATGCGTATTTCGGGAACGTACGCTGGTCGTCTATACCCATGACACGGTCCAGAAGGAACTTCACCGGTTTCAGACCCAGAGCGAAGTTGGCGATCGGAGCGAATGTCGTGGCCAGGGAGCCGCAGAAGTCCGTGTTGGACAGCATCGAATCGCGTAGGCTGGGTCGTCCGTGTCCGTATTTCAGACGCGCTGACTGGATCAGGTCGGCTATGCGCACGTTGTTGGGACAGGCCACCTCGCATCGTTTGCAGTTCAGGCAATATTTCAACGCCTCGTCGTAGAAGAGCGGTTTCTTCAACCGGTAGCGTTCGCCGTCAGGGCCTGCCTGTTTCGGTCCGGGATAGTCGGGATTGACCGCTGTCACCGGACAATACACCGTACATATGGTGCACTTTATACACGACTCAAAATTGTTGTCACTTATATTCTGTTCCTGTAGTGTCATCATGGCGGTCATTTTTTAGTTATGTTTTCCGCAGCGCTCAGTGCAGTAGCCAATGTTACGCCGGCGCCGCATCCTTCGGTCAGCGCGTCGAACCCGGCAAGCAGGGCTCCGGTGGCGTATAGGTTCTCCACAGTCTCCCCCTTGACACAGGGGCGGAACCTGTCGTCGGTGATGACTCCGGCCCTCATGTAGGGCTGCGAGGCGTAGTAGTCCTTGTCGTACCATTCGGTACGGCCTCCGGTCATGTTGACGTCCAGACCCAACGCCGGCTCGTAGATTCGGTCGATGGTGGCGATCAACCCATGGCCGAAGAAACTTCCGGTGCTGATCACGAAGTCCTCGGCCTCAAGCGGCATGTCTCCGAAGTTGGAGGTGTAGATTCGTTCCAGCCTGTGGTTACGGAACTCTCCCTTGATGACAGAATCGCCAGGGATATAGGCTCCCCCAAGCTGCTGCAGACGGTCGCGCAGCAACAACTGGCAACGGACCCCAGGGACACTCGCCGGAGTAGTAGCCACGAAGTATATGGGACGCTTCACCTTCCGGCGGAGTCTGTTGACTGGCTCTATGGAATACAGTCCGAGTATAGCCGGGAATATCACGGCATCGCATCCGGCCGATACCTTGTTGATTTCGGCCGCCAGGTCATCCACTGCGTCATCCTTCAGGAAGCGGGCCATGTTGGTGGCGCGCATCTCGGTGGTGCTCTCGCGCAGACGTCCTAATTGCGGTATATCCACATTGTCCGTCACGCATTCCACGCCACGCTGTTCCAGACCATATGCCAGGAACCGCGGATAGAAATCCAGATAACCGCGTATGTTGACCAACGCCACCTTCTTCCAGGGAATCCGGTCCGGCGACTCGAACATGACGTAATCGTCAAGTGTGAGCCAGCATGGCTTCATGTACCCCATCGGTGTCAGGCGGTAATGGTTACGCTCCATCTCGCCGTGTACAGGCACTCCTATCCCTTCGAACAGGGATGGCACCTGTCCGAGCATACGACGCAGGTTGTCCTTGCCGATTCTCCTGTACGGATGGCTCGCAGGCAGTTCGTCCATATGATCAAAGGGATTCAAGATATCCTTTCCGTCGGCTCCGTGGCCCAGAAGGTCAAACGAGCCTGACCAGAAATGCAACGCGCTCTGGCCTCGCGTAACGATTGCCGTCTTACGGCCGCTCTCCGCGCTCTTGATGCCGGCCACCAGGCCGCTCAGGCCTCCTCCTATCACTATCGTATCGAATCTCATGGCTTACCGTTTTTGCACGCCTCCTGGGTCGCGACATTGTTATACAGATTTTCCTCATGTCTCTCCGGCTCATGCTCGATGCCCAACACTCCTCGGTACAGCCATGATGTGAACTGCACCTCCACAAGCGTCTCGCCCCAGCATACGGGGAACATCCCGTGCCAGCGCTCGTTCATGAACGACGCCAGGTCGTCCAGGTTCTTCTGCGTGCATTTGTAATGCCGTTCCAGCAGTCCGGCCGCACGGCAGGCGCACAGCTCGCCCTGGCATGTGCCCATTCCCATGCGGGTGCGGCGGCGCAGATTGATCAGGTTGTTGACATGCAGCTCGTCAATCGCATAGTCCACCTCGCCTACCGACACCTGCTCGCATTCGCAGACCAGCGCGTCGCTGTCCACGTCGTTGCTCTTGATGTAATCCGTCATCGAGCCGTGACGCCCCTCGGCGGCCTTCTGTTCCGTGCTGAGCTCTATGATATGCTGGCGTCTTTCCTTGTCATCAGCGGTAGGCTCCGATCCTGGCAGCGGGATCTCGGCCGTCTCGCATGGCCTGTCCACACCGAACTTACGGCATACCATGTCGGTGGCTTCCTGCGCCATCAGACGGTAAGTCATCAGCTTGCCGCCTGTGATTGTGATGAATCCCTCCACCCCGTCGCGTTTGGCATGGTCCAGGCAGACTATGCCGCGGCTGATGCTGCGGCCAGTCGGATCCTTGTCGTCGGCCACAAGCGGCCTGACTCCGCAATACGCGCGGAGTATGCGTGTGTATGCCAAAGAAGGAGACAGTTTCGTTCCCTCGCGAAGCAGAAGGTCTACCTCGCCGGGGGTTACCTCCATATTGTCGATCTGGTCGAAACCGATGCGCGTCGATGTAGTGCCGATCACGCAGATTGTATCGCCGGGAACAAGTATGTCGGCGTCTCCGGGCTTACGGCATCGGTTCAGTACCATATGATTGATACGGTGGCCGAAAATCAACAGCGAGCCTTTGGCAGGATACATGTTGATGTCTATGCCGGCCAACTTCGCCACAAGATGGCCCCAGATACCGCAGGCGTTTATCGTCACCTTACCGTACACCTTCGATTTCCGACACGTCTTGCGGTCCAGCAGTTCCACACCGATGATGCGGTCGCCCTCCTTCTCGAAACCGATTACCTCATGGTAAGTCAATATATCCGCTCCATTCTGACGGGCTGAAAGGATATTGGCGGTGGTCAGACGGAACGGATCCACCGAGGCATCCGGCACCCTGACGGCACCGATTATGTCCGGATTGACCGACGGCTCCATCAGTCGCGCCTCCTTAGGGTCAAGCACATCGACATCGATGCCGGCTTTGCCGCAGTCCTGGACAAACGCATCCTGGTAATCCAGCGAGTCCTCGGGCAATGTCACGAACAGACCGCCCGTATCGTCAATGCAATGACGGGCAATCCGTTTCAATATTATATTCTCCTTGATGCATTCGGCGGCCGACTCGGGATCGGTATGGGCATAACGGGCTCCACTGTGCAGCAGTCCGTGGTTACGTCCCGTGGCCCCGGCCGTAAAGTCCAGCCGCTCGATCAGAATCGTCTTCAGGCCGCGCATGGCGCAGTCCCGTGCCGTGCCAGCGCCTGTCGCTCCGCCTCCGATTACGATTACATCATATTCCTTTACTTTTCCTTCATCTCTGTTTTCCATAGCATAGGTCATTATAGTGGCTTATACGCTTAGAAGCATCCTTTTGTTAGATAACACCCCACCACCCATATAAGTTTTTGCCACTTATATCCTTAATTTACGGAGACCCAAATGTATGCTATAAAATACAGCTTATGGACGATTCCTTTGAAAATCTCATAATTATACTTAACTTTGCATATGCAATTACAAAAAGCAAACATTGCCGACATTGAGGATGTCATGCTGATTTTCTCACAGGCACGTAGGGCCCAACGTGAAGCCGGGTTTATCCAATGGGAAGATGGCTATCCTTCCATTGAAACCATGAATACTGATATTAATAGTGGTATCGGATACATTATCGAGGATAATGGTGTTTTGGTCGGTTACGTGGCTATAACCACCTATGACGAGGAATATGAGAAACAGTCCCAATTATGGAGTTGCCATGGGAATTATGCCGTTTTTCATCGCATCGCAATTTCAGACAAATACAGGGGTAAAGGGCACTCGAAAGCACCGTTTGACTTAGCCGAGGCTAAATCAAGGCAGATGAATGTTGACATAAGTTTTCATAAGTTGCACTCACTGGCCATTCAGCGATCATGACATAAGCGCCGCATGGAGCTGATACTCGACATAAGGCCGTCCAGATGGCTTATGCCGACCGCTTGCGGTCCATGTGGTTTTATGTTTACCAATCCGGATGGTGCCGCATTGCCCTTTATGTAACTGTATCTCCTTATGTACCAAAAAAGGTGCAAATCAAGTATCTTAGAATAAAATGCACAAATACTTTATGTCCCACTACAAATAAAATCTAACCGATATCAGATGTGACAATTCGGCACTCAGAATGCAGATTGTTATCGCTATTCCAGAAAAAAGATGTAACTTTGCGGCTCGAATTTTGATTTAATGTATCATGGTTAAGCAGTGTTCGATAATTTTCGCATGCCTTGCCGCAGGTGAATTCATAGCCTGGATTCTCGGAATCCCGATTCCCGGAAGCATTCTCGGCATGCTGCTGCTGACCACTCTTCTGCAGAAGAAAGTGGTCAACATCGAATCCGTAAAAGGCATCAGCAAATTTCTCGTTTCCAACATGGGATTTTTCTTTGTACCACCGGGAGTGGCGATAATGCTCTACTTCGACATTATCTCCGCACAATGGTTCCCCATCGTTATGGCCACGTTACTCAGCATCGCCATCGTACTGATCGTGACGGGATGGGTACATCAGTTCATCAACTCACACAGATTCAAATTCAGGTTCAAACGCTGACATTATGGAATTTCTGGAAAGCAACGTATTTCTCATTGCAATCACGTTCCTGACGTTTCTGGGAGCCAGGAAACTTCAGTCCCTTACCGGACTCGTAATTCTGAATCCCGTATTGATCACGATTGCAGTGCTGATACTCTTCCTGCGACTTACGGGTATCAGTTACGAGACATACAGCCAAAGCGGCCACATGATAGAATTCTGGTTACGTCCGGCCATCGTGGCCCTTGGCGTTCCACTCTACACCCAATTGCACACCATACGCCAGCAGCTAATGCCGATACTGATATCCGAGTTCGCGGGATGCATCACGGGAATCGTATCAGTCGTGGCCATAGCCAAGGCACTCGGAGCAAGCAAAGAGATAATAATCTCACTCGCACCAAAATCCGTCACCGCCCCGATCGCCATCGACATCTCATCCCAATTAGGCGGTATTCCCTCGCTCACGGCTGCCATCGTGGTATGCGTCGGACTGACCGGTGCGATCCTCGGGCTCAAGGTACTCTCTTACGGCCATATTGTAAATCCTTTCGCCAAGAGTATAAGCATGGGCACAGCTGCTCATGTCATCGGCACCTCGCGAATGGCCGAATTCGGTGAGCAATATGGAGCATTCGCCACCCTCGGCATAATCATCAACGGTATACTGACCGCAATCCTGACGGGCCCCATCCTGCGCCTCATGGGGGTGGTCTAACCCAGTGCCCCTATGCCACGAGAGTCCTTATTTCTCAACATTTGTTGAGGATTTAGTCGTTTATTTTTCGTAACTTTGCTCATCTGTTAAATATTCTTCAATCATGAAGCACCTGAATTTGGTCATTTTGTGCGTCTTAACGTCAATGTTGGCATCATGTGACGACAAGGATGAACCAGTCAATCCTCCGCAATATCGGATTTCATGGATTTATTTCGATCACTCGTATCAGGATTTTGAATACGATTCCAAGGGAAGGATTTCAAAATTTGAATATCATGAGTCAGATCCGGACTGGATAGTTTCTTATATATCTTCATATAGTTATCCAGATAATGATAACGTGTTATCCATCACATCTGAAGAACAGTTCGGTACGGATATATGGTCTTACGATGAGAAACTGTATCTAAATCCAGACGGTACGGCAAGCCATGCCGCAGGCATCGCCACCTTAAGGAATAACGATGAGTTGATGATGACGAAAAACTATACGATTGATTTCCTATACAATTCTTCTCAGCAGCTTATCAAGGTCAACACTGCGGAAAAGCGCACCAACGATACCGGGTGGGAAGAGCCTACGGCCCTGGAATGGTGTGCCGAACTTGAATGGGCAGACGACAATATGGTCAGATATTCCGAATACAGCAATCCCAAGTATCCGACGTTTACCAAGACATTCACATACTTCGCAGGCGAGACCGCACATTATCTTCCGATTGTGCAGGGACCTGTGATGCGTCGCTACTATCTGCCGTTGCAATATCAGGGTGTCTTAGGCAAGCAGTCCGCAAGCATGGTCAAGACAATGGAAATCACATCAGATCAAAGAGAACAGATGGTTGACTTCTCATATGACATATCAGCCTCCGTTTATAATTCCTGGGTCGAGGGATACACTGAACTAAGGAATGGCAAGGAAACCAAATACACCATAGGCTGGGAAGAAATGTAGATTTTCCCGGTTATAATCGGAAATTCTTACATATTTTGCAGACTTTTCCAAGTATAACCGGGAAAATCTGCACTCTTTGTTTGTTTTACCGAATATAATTGGTTACATTTGCAGAAAATTCTCAAACTATGGAACTCATCCCACGTCCACAATACATAGACAAGATAGCCAGTCTGATTAACCGTGGCATGATGCTTATTCTCGTTGGTCAACGACGAGTCGGGAAAAGCAAGGTACTTGAACTGTTTCACGACTGGCTGGAACATAATCGGCCCGAGGCAAATGTGGTGTATATCAATAAGGAGTTACAGGAATTCCGTGACATTATTACGGCGGAACAGTTGTATGACTACGCCACCGAGAGGCTACCCCGAGAGTCCGAGAACTACCTTCTAATAGATGAAGTGCAGGATATAGAGCATTATGAGAATGCCTTGCGAAGCCTGCATGCTGAAAACCGTTGCCAAGTAATCGCCACAGGCAGCAACGCATATATATTCTCAAGTGAACTTGGCACTTACCTGTCGGGACGATATATCGAAATAAAGATATACAACCTATCGTACATCGAATTTTTACGATTCCACAATATGGAGGACAGCAACGATGCCCTTATACATTATCTCAGAATGGGTGGCCTACCCGGATTGAGGGCGTTCAAGCCTGAGGAACAATCGCAGATCTCCGACTATTTCGAGGGTGTTTACAACACCTATAGTACTCCCGAATTTCAGACCGGCGGAGCGCGGTTTTAAGTCAAGGATAAG
>ERZ827108.2214-NODE-2214-length-21320-cov-3.507077_pt1 | contig 21320 bp, 17 predicted proteins | sample MGYA00519921_ERZ827108 | MGnify/ENA primary metagenome ERZ827108 (study PRJEB31778, sample SAMEA3449258) | human gut metagenome | biome: human gut; feature: human-associated habitat; material: faeces | place: United Kingdom | collected 2010/2012 ... | reverse complement strand
TATGAGGGCATTTCCGCCCGGCAGAACCGCGTGTGCCCTTGTCAATCGACGCAAAGAGGACGAATTAGGTGAACAGATGACGATAGCCTCTATTGGCCCGTTTACGGGCGGCAAGTAACAATCCCTGCGCAGCTGGCAGACCGCATTACACGTTTACGCGTTACGCGAGGAACAGGGGGCTTTGCCCGCATAGGAAGAAGCCCCAGTTTTACTGGGGGGTTACTTTTTAACGGCAGAAAAGGGTGCAGAAGGCAATAAAACGACTGTGGCTCCGGCAACAGACAGACCCGGAGCCTTATGCTATCCTTTTGGTTAGACAATGCTAACCGAAAGGAACGATGAACCCCTTGCTCCGCAAACTTCGCGCCACACCGTTTGTGGCACTGCTCATTTTTGTCCCGCTCGCTGCGGCGGCGGTCAGCCTGTCCGTCGGGCGGTACGCCGTGCATCTCGGCGACGCGCTGGAGATTATTTTCCGCGTGGTAAAGCGCGGGTACGCAGCGGCGGCGTCGGTCGATCCGCAGGAGCGCATCATCATCGGCGTGCGTCTGCCGCGTGTGCTGCTCGGATTGCTGGTAGGCGGCGGGCTGTCCGTGGCCGGAGCCGGGATGCAGGCGCTGCTCTCGAATCCGCTGGTATCCCCGGATACGCTGGGCGTAGCGTCCGGCGCGTGCTTCGGCGCGGCGCTCGCGCTGATACTCAACGGCGGGCTCGTGGCTGTACAGCTTACGGCGATGGCGTTCGGCGTCGTTGCCATGCTGATCACCTACAAAGCCGGAAAGAACCGCCGGGAGACCTCCATCATCATGCTCGTGCTGGCGGGCATGGTGGTCAATTCGCTCTTTCAGGCGTTCGTCAGCCTGATAAAGTATACGGCCGATTCCGAGGACAAGCTGCCGGAGATCACCTACTGGCTGCTCGGCAGTCTGAACGGCGCAACGTGGAAGGGGCTGCGGCTGGGTATGCCGGTCATTCTCGCCGGTACGCTCGTGCTGATCATGCTTCGCTGGAAGTGCAACGTTCTGACGCTCTCGGACGATGAAGCGCGCTCTCTCGGCGTGGATCTCAAAAAGATCCGCGCACTGATCATCGTCGCGGCTACGGCGGTGATCGCCTCGTGCGTGTCCATGTGCGGGCAGGTCGGCTGGGTCGGCCTTGTCGTTCCGCACGCCTGCCGGATGCTCTTCGGCAGCGACAACCGGCGCGTGATCCCCGCCAGTGCGAGCATCGGCGCGGCGTTCATGCTCCTGCTCGACACCGTGGCCCGCAGCGCGTCGGAATCGGAGATCCCGATCTCCATTCTCACGGCGGTCATCGGTGCGCCCATTTTCATTGCGCTTTTGAAAAAGACGGGAGGGAGCTGGCGATGACCTTTGAAGTGAGAAACAGCTGCTTCGGCTATAAGAAGACTGTGCCCATACTGAAAAACATCTCGTTTTGCGTAGAGAGCCGTCAGGTCCTGGCGGTCCTGGGGCCGAACGGCGTCGGCAAGACAACGCTGCTGCGCAGCATGATGGGAATGCTGCCGTGGACGTCCGGCGGGAGCTTTCTGGACGGGGAGAACATCCGGGACATGACGCCGGGCCGCCTCTGGCGGGAGATGGCGTATGTACCGCAGGCAAAATCCTTCCCCTTCGCCTTCACAGTGGAGGAAATGATCCTTTTGGGACGCAGCAGCCGCATCGGTACGTTCGGAACGCCGGAAAAGGCGGACCGCGAGCGGTGCGAGCGCGCCATGGAGGAGCTTGGCATCGCGCATATGCGCCGCAAGCTCTGCAACCAGATCAGCGGCGGCGAGCTGCAGATGGTGCTGATCGCCCGCGCGCTGTGCGCCGAGCCGAAGCTCCTTGTGCTGGACGAGCCGGAATCCAATCTGGATTTCCGCAACCAGCTCATCATTCTTGAAACGATTCGCCGCCTTTCCCGCGAAGAGGGACTGTGCTGCATCTTCAACACGCATTATCCCGGCCACGCGCTGCGCATCTCCGACCGGGCGCTCGTCCTCTCACGCGAGGGTACGGCAGACTTCGGCGAGCCCTCGGAGGTCATCACGCGCGAGATCATGGGGCGCGTGTTCAAGGTCAACGTCGATATCGTCGATGCGCAGTACGACGGCATGGACTATCAGGCTATCACGGCCATTTCCCTGTGCAATACGTAAGTATTTTGGTCCGAAGGACTTAAAATATAAATTTTTTCAGGAGGAATCCAATGAAACGCATTTTATCCCTTTTTCTGGCGGCACTGATGGTGCTGTCGCTCGCGGCCTGCGGCGCAGAGCCCGCTGCGCCCGAGTCAAGTGAAGAACCGGCCGTGACCGAGGCCCCGGCCGAAGAGCCCGCTGCGGCTGAGACCCCGGCGGAGGAGCCGGCGTCGTCCGGCACGCATATCGTGGTGGACTTCAAGGGCGAGGAGACCGAAGTGCCCGACGAGATCGACCGCGTCGTGATCCTCGGGCCGCTGCCCGCCGCTACGGTCTACGCCGTGTTCATGGGCGGTGACATCAGCAAGCTCGTGGGCGTTACGCCGGATCTGAAAAACGGCGTGGAATACTCGGTGTTCGCCAAGTACTGCCCGGAGATCATGGACGTCTCCAGCGATTTTTACGCCGGCGGCCAGCTGAACATGGAAGAGCTCGTAAAGCTCGATCCTGATGTGGTGTTCTACCACAGCGAGTCGGACGCCGAGCCGATCCGTCAGGCGGGCATCCCCGCCGTGGCTCTCACGCATCCCAATAAGGGCGGCAGCGCCTCCCCGATCGAAACGCTCCGCTCCTGGATGGACACCTATGCCCAGACGTTCCGGATGACCTCTTCCGCGCAGAACATCATTGCCTACGGCGAGGAAGTGGAATCGGAGATCCGCAGCCGCATTGAAGCCAATCCCACGGAGAGCGTGGAAAAGTATCTCTATATCAATACCTACAGCGATTCCGGCCTTGTGATCGCGGGCGCGAAGAGCTTTGCGGCGTGGTGGACGGATCTGCTCGGCGCGGAAAACCTCGGCGCGCGTGCCACGAACTCCTCCGTCAACATGGAGCAGATCTATGAGTGGAACCCCGACAAGATCTTCATTCTGACGTTCTCGGACAAGACCCCGGCGGACATTTACAACAACACGGTGGGCGAGGACGACTGGAGCGGTATCACGGCCGTGAAGGAAGAGCAGGTCTTCAAGTATCCCTTCGGCATGCACCGCTGGTGGCCGCCGTGCACGGATACGCCGCTTGCGATGTGGTGGTCGGCGAAGACGGCCTATCCGGAGCTCTTCACAGACGTCGATATGGACGCCATGGTCAAGGAGTATTACCAGAAGTGGTACGGCATGGAGCTGACCGATGAGGACGTCGCCAACATTCTCACGGCTCCGGCGCAGACCTACCGGCACTACTGATATGAAGCGCGGACAGGTTTTCACCTTCGCCGGGACAAATGCGCCCCGCGCGGGCATGACGATCTCCGAGACGCTCTTCATGTCTCCGGAGGAGCATGCCACAATCTTCTCGATCGCCGCCGGCACCGATATCAGCGAGGAGTTTTATCCGCATCCGTATCTCTATCTGTCGCTCTCGGGCGAGACGCGCGTAGAAGCACCTTCGCTCCGCGTTCTGCCGGAAGGTAGCGCGCTGCTGATCCCGCAGAAGACGCCGTTTCGCGTGCTGGCGCAGGATCCCTGCGTATTTCTTGAAATTGAAGCAAAGGAAGGATTTTGTATGAACCTTATCAAAACGGACGAAGTATTTGCCCTGAAGGATCTGCTCCCCTACGAGGAGGGAAAGATCGTCAACGCGGATATCGTAAATAATCCGCATATGAAAATGGCGCTTATGAGCTTTGACGCGGGCTGCGCCACGCCGGAGCACGCCGCCGGCGGCGACGCCATGATGCTCTGTCTGGAGGGCGAGGGCGTCATCACCAACGAGGGTGTGCCGCACACGGTGCAGCAGGGCGAGAGCTTCTCCTTCCGCCCCGGCGCGATGCACAAGGTCGCCGCCGTCACCCGGTTCAAAATGATGGTCATGATCGTCCGGAACTGATCCCCCGGACGGAAAAACCCCGCGGATACGGCAGAGAGCTGCCGTACCCGCGGGACGTTTTTTTTATGTCAGGGGAGAAGAGATTCGCTGCCGAGGGTCAGACGGATGCGGTTGCCCCGGACGGCGATGAGCTTTTCCGTGTGCATCCGGCCAAGCTCCCGGCAGAGAGCGCTGCGGTCGGCGGCCAGAAAATCCGCCAGCTTTGTGCGGTTGAAGGGGACATACACGGTGTCGGTGTTCTGCTTCTGCGCGAGATGCCGGAGATATATGAGCAGCTTGCTGCGCAGACTTTTCTGGCTGAACAGCGTGGCCTTCAGCTTCAGAAAATCGTTGTCCGCGGAGAGAATGCGCACCAGATTTTCCACAACGGCCAGCTTGTAGGGACACTGACAGCTGTCAGGGGCGAAAATGCGGTTGATGTCCAGCTTTATCATGGTGACCTCGTCCAGCGCCAGAACCTGCACCTGCGCGGAGAGAGCGTCCAGCAGCCCGACGTTTTCACAGTGGCAGTCTCCCGGATAGAGAATGTTCATCGTGCTTTTCCGGCCGCCGGCGTCCGTATGGACCAGCTCGATCGCGCCGGAGAGAACGATGAACAGCCCCGAAGAGCACTCCTGCGGCTGAATGATGATCTGCCGCGGCGCGGCGCGGCGCACCTCGGCCTGAAGGCAGTACAGCACCGGACGGATCTGCTCCGGCGTCAGGCTGTCAAAAAGGGGAGAGGTCTGCAAAAGTTTTTCCTGTTGTTTGCTGAGTGTGCTGAACATGAGAGTATCCTTTTAATATAACAGTCCCGCGTGAGTTAGACACTGCTAACTCACGCGGGACTGTTATACCATAATTTTCAGGGAAATGCAAGGAAGAAAAAAGCAAGACGGAATTTGTCAAGGAGGCTTTCTGCTTAATTTTGGGACTTATTTCGTCAAGCCTCCTTCGCGTCGCTTCATTTAACTTGCCGATGCAAGTGCTATTTCGCGTATGGCGGAATTACTCCTCGCGGTGCTCTTCCTCGGTGTGCACCTCGGGTTCGGCGGGCGTTTCTTCTTCGGGAACGGTCCAGGTCGCCTCGGTCGTCTGATCGACGACCTTTTCAAAATGCACGGCGTCCTTCACGGAAGAGACCGCGCTCTGCGCGGCGGTGCGGACGCGCCGGGTGTCCTCTTCGCTCATAACGTTGACGATGTTGCCGTCTTCCTTGACGACCTCGACGCTGCAGCCGAAGCCGACCGTGGCAAGAATGCTCGCAAGCAGCACCCACTTGGCGGAGGCGACCGCCACAACGCCGCCGACGATGCCGACGTTCACGGGGATGTTGAGCAGAACGCGCTCGCCCTTCCGCACGACGATACGGGAAACGTTGCCGCGCTGCACGAGCTCCTTGACCTTCTCCACGATGGCCTGCACTTTGTTGTTGTTCATTGTATGTGCTCCTTTCCAAACAGTCCGGTTTTTACTTTTGACCGTATTATAGCATCGCCCTTTGAAAAATCCATAAAAAAAGTGTGGAGAAACTGTAAATTTGTCGAATCGCCCCCAAGCCGTGCCGAAAAGCTGCATCTTGCGCTGCACCGGGAAATACGCTATAATACTACTATCTATACATATCTGCCGAAGGAAGGGAGGCTGCGGCTGTGGCGTTCAATACGGCGGGATTTCTGTTTCTCTTTTTCCCCGCGGCGTTTCTTCTTTACCGGCTCATGCCGGGACGCCGGACGAAGAACGTTTTTCTTGCAATAGCGAGCGCGCTGTTCTACGGCTTCGGCGGTCTTGCCTCGCTCCCCGTGCTGTTCGCGGCGTTTCTCTGGGACTATCTCTTCGGACGGCTCATTGCGAAGGACGAAAAGCGAGCAAAGCTCTGGTGCGGCATCGCTGCGGCGGGCAATCTGGCGCTGCTCGGGTTTTATAAATATCTCGCGTTCGTGCTTGAAACGCTGCATCTTCCGGCGCTTTCGCAGCCGTTCGCGCTGCCGCTCGGCATTTCGTTTTTCACGTTCCACGGCATTTCCTATCTCGTGGATGTGTATCGCGAGCCATCCCGCGTCTGCCGGAGGGCGGACACGCTCTTCCTGTATCTTGCGTTCTTCCCCCGCCTGATCGCGGGGCCTATCGTCCGCTGGCAGGATGCCGCGGCGCAGCTCGCGGAGCACCCGATCTCGCCGGAAATGACGGCGGCGGGCCTTCGCCGTCTTGTGCGCGGCCTTTTGAAGAAGCTCCTGCTCGCCGAGAGCGCGGCGGCGGTCGCCAATGCCGTATACGCCCTCGCGCCGGAGCAGCTCGGCATGGGGCTTGCGTGGCTCGGCGCGGTGAGCTACTGTCTCCAGATCTTCTTCGATTTCTCCGGCTACAGCGACATGGCCATCGGCATCGGCATGCTCTTCGGCTTCGAGTTTCCGGAAAACTTCAACTACCCGTATGTCTCCGGCAGCGTGAGCGAGTTCTGGCGGCGCTGGCACATGACGCTCAACCGCTGGTTCGTAGACTACCTCTATATCCCGCTCGGCGGCAGCCGCCGCGGGAAATGGAGGACGGTGCGAAATAAGCTCATCGTATTCTTCTGCACCGGTCTCTGGCACGGCGCGGGCTGGACATACATCCTCTGGGGCCTCTGGCACGGCGTGCTCGTTTCCGGCGAGGGGCTTTTGAAAGCACCGATCGAAAAGCTGCACCAAAAGCGCGGCGGGCGGGTCGTGATGCACGTCTATACGCTGCTCGCGGTCATTCTCGGCTTTGCGATGTTCCGCGCGTCCTCCGTGCAGCAGGGCTTCCTGCTCATCGCTCGAATGTTCTCCTTTGCCGGAGCGGGCGCTGCCGGGCTGCTTGCCGCGGAGGAGATACTGACCGGCGCACGTATTGCGGCGCTCGTTGGCGGCACCGTCCTCTCCCTGCCGGTCGTCCCCGCGCTCACGCGGCGGTGCACCGGCCGCGGCTGGGAGATCGTCTGGAACGTTCTTGCGCTGCTCGGCCTTCTCGCGGCGATCCTCGCCCTCTCGGGCGGGAGCTTCACGCCGTTCATTTACCAGCAGTTTTAAGGGAGGGCGGACGATATGAAAAAAACTCTCTCTCTTATCTTTACGGTGCTGTTCCTCACCGTGTGCCTTGTCCCCGGTCTGGGTCTTCTTTTGACAGGCGGGGCGGACGCTGCGGCGAATGAGATACTGCCCGCTGCGCCGGTGATCGCCGTGGACGGGGACTTCAATCCCGATTTTCTCGCGGAAACGGCGGACTATGTGAATGGCCGGTTTTCCTTCCGACTCGAGGGCATCACCGCCTGGGCAAAGCTCAACGCTGCGCTCTTCCGTACGTCCACGGCGGAGAATGTCCTGCTCGGGCGCGGCGGCTGGCTTTTCTACGCGCCGACGATCCATGATTATACCGGCGATGCGCCCATGACGGCGCGCGAGCTCTACTGCGCGGCGCGCACATTGTATCTTCTGCAGGAGTACGCGGAAAACCGCGGCGGAGACTTCCTCTTCACCGCCGCGCCGAACAAGAATACGCTCTATCCGGAGTACATGCCGGCGCGGGCGCGTCTCGGCAGCGTTTCCGATATGGACGCGCTCTACGCGCTGCTCGACGAGATGGGTGTTTCGTATCTCGATCTGCGCGATATATTCTCGCAGGAAGCCGAGCCGCTCTATTTCAAAACGGACAGCCACTGGAACGCGAAGGGCGCGGCGCTCGCCGCCGACGCACTGCTCGCTGCTCTCAGCCGCGAGAGCGATTATTTTTCCGGCACCGTATCCGCCGGAAACACCCACCGCGGCGATCTTTACGAAATGCTCTATCCCGCGGGCAAAGAGCTGGAGGAAGATTTCGCATATGCCCCCGGTTTTTCGTTTACCGCGAACACCGATAACCCCGACCGCGTGACGATCACGACCGAAAGCGGCGTCGGGACCGGCGCGCTTCTCTGTTACCGCGATTCGTTCGGGCGCAATCTCTACCCGTATCTCGCCGAGAGCTTCGCCTCGGCGGAGTTTTCCCGCCGGAACGAGTACACCGCCGCGACGCTTCCGGGAGGCGGCACGCTCGTGATCGAGCTCGTCGAGCGCAATCTCCGCTATCTCGTGGAGTACGATTCGCTTGCCCCCGCACCGGAGCGGGACGCCTCGCTCGTCGAGACGGCTGCCCTGGGCGATGGGAGAGCCGTTTTGACGGAGAGCGCCGGTACGGAAGGGTACACGCTCTTTTCCGGCACGTGGGACAGCGTGACGCCGGACGATGCGTCCAACGTCTATGTCCTCTCCGGCGGCGCGCTCTATGAGGCTGTGCCGCGCCCGGACGGGTTTATTGTATCGCTGCCGGTCGGCAGCACGATCGACGCCGTATATGCGGCGGCGGGAGGGAACTTTTCCCGTCTATCCGCCGTCTATGCTATAGACTGATAAAAAAACCAAAGGAGACAAAACTACATGAAAAAGATCCTTGCTCTGCTGCTTGCCGCGCTGATGGCGCTCGCTCTCGCCGGCTGCGGCGGAAACACCGAGACCCCCGCGCCCACCGAGGTACCCGCCACGGAAGTCCCCGCTGCGACCGAAGCCCCGGCGTCCAAAGAGCCTGCCGTGACCGAAGCCCCTGCCGAACCGGAGGGAGACGGCGCAGAGGACCGTGTGGCCGGTATGATCGAGCTGGTGCTCTCGCTCAAGGGCAAGCCGGTACAGGAGCTCTACGACGCCATTGGCATGCCGACCGGCGAAGCGGAGTATGCGTCGAGCTGCCTCGTCACCGGCGGCAAGGACGGCGTGCTGCCCTATGACGGCTTCACGGTGTACACCCTCGTGCAGCCCGACGGCACCGAGACCGTCTACGACGTCGAAAAGAACTGAACCATTTCAGACAAAGAAGGCGGGATTTGTCCCGCCTTCTTTGCCGGAATGTCAAAGAAGCCTCGCAGAGTTTGCGCCCGCAGGCGCAAATAAAGCTTTAACCATTTTCTCCGGCGGCATGTGCGCCGGAGATGCTTTTCGGCTCGCAAACGTGCGCTCAAAGAGTGCGCTGCGGCGAGCCGCAGCCCCTTGAAACGAAGGCCCGGCGGCAGCGGGTTTTGTTTGAGAGTGGGGAAACCGTTGCAAATGCTGCGCGGATATGATAAAATGCATGCAATTATCCCAACGGTCACAGGGGGACAAATATGGATAACAACGCAAAACGCGGCCGTCATCTGAAAGCCGCTCCCGAAAACGAGCATCCGGAACAGCCGGAAAAGAAGAAAAAGCACGTTGGACGCACGGTCATTATCGTGATCGCGGCGGTGATCCTCGTTGTTCTGCTCGCGGTATTTCTGATCTTCCGCGATCTTTACAGCCAGATGAACACCAAGCCGCGCACCACGCCGGAGCCGACGGCTGCACCCGCGGCGGTGATCGAAGCAACGCCCGAGGTGACGGCCACGCCGGAGCCGACGCCCCGCCCGCTCACCGAAGAGGAAAAAGCGGAGCTGGAGGAGATGGAGCTTCGCAGCAGTCTGGCGGAATCCGCCGAGGACGTCATGAGCGACTCGAATGTCTATAACATCCTGCTCATCGGCTCGGACGGACGGACGGAAGAGCTTGAGCGAAGCGACGCGATGATCTTGCTCTCCATCAACAAAACGACGAAGACCATGTGGCTGACCTCCCTTATGCGCGACACGCAGGTGGAGATCGCCGACTGGGGCATCGGCCATCTGAACTGGGCGACGCGCTTCGGCGGCGTGGATATGCTCATCAACACGATCGAGAGCACGAGAAACTTTGCTGTCAACGTGGATAACTGGGCGATGGTGGACTTTCTGGACTTCGCCAAGATCGCCTCCATGGTAGGCCCCATTACGGTTACCGTTACCAAGGAGGAGGCCGCGGATATCAACCTCCTCATCCGCGAGGCGTGCCAGCTCAACGACGCCTATTACGGCACCAATGTGCCGCGCTGCTATTTCCCGACCGATCAGGACGGCACCTATACCATCAGCGACGGCTTCCAGATCCTCGGCTACTGCCGCGAGCGCCACATCGGCGGCGACACCGGCCGCAGCCAGAAGCAGCGCGACGCTCTCATGCAGATGTGGGGCAACGTGAAGAAGATGAGCCTCGCCGAGCAGTACGCGCTCGCGAAGGATATCATGTCCATCATCAGCACCGACCTTACCATGGGCCAGTGCGCCTCGCTGCTGCTGCAGGCGCCCGATTTTCTGACCTACGATATCCAGATGCAGCAGTGTCCGACGCCCGGCTCGTTCTGGCGCGGACTGGATGCGAACGGCCTTTCCATTTATAACGCGGACTTTGTGATAAACCGTAATTTCCTGCGCGCGACGATCTATGGCGAGCCGATGTCCGCCGCGGATCTCACAAGCTACTGGTCAGGCAATGCGGTACAGGTCTACTATCCGCCGGAGAGCGACACCGGCGACGAGAACGGCTGAGCTCAGCCGGAATAATGAGCCGGACGGCAGAAGGGAATTCCTACGCCGTCCGGTTTTTTTCGGGAACAAAGGGAAATCTAATTTCGTCATAGAATTGAAATTACTTGAAATTTAAAGGAGAAAAATCCATGAAAAGAATCGTATCCATCCTTCTCTGCGCAGTGCTGCTCCTCTCTTTGGCGGCCTGCGGATCGTCTGCTCCGGCGGACGCGGACGATAATGCCCCGGCGAGCGCGCTCGAACTGCTGGAAACCGTCTGGAACAGCTATAGCGAAGATGAAAAATTCCCCGCCTCCGGCGGCGACTACTCCGAAGAAAACATGCGCGACGGCGCGCCCGGCAACTTCAGCATGGACGACGCCGATCTTCTGGATTCCTCGTTGGGCTTTCCCGCGGCGGAAGCCGGAAAGATCGACGGCGCGGCCTCTCTTGTGCACATGATGAATCTCAACACGTTCACCTGCGGCGCGTTCCATGTAAAGGACAGCGGCGATGTGGCCGCGCTGTGCGCCTCGCTTCGTGAAAACATTCTCGACCGGCACTGGATGTGCGGTTTTCCCGATAAGCTCGTGATCGTCACGGTGGGGGACTATGTCGTATCCGTGTACGGCTACACCGATCTTGTGGACACATTCACCGCCAAGCTCGCCGCGGCGTACCCGAGCGCCAAAACCGTGAGCGACGACCCGATCGTGTAAGCGCCGATGCTCTTTTCCGGTATCCCGTTCCTCTTTTACTTTCTCCCGTGCGTGCTGCTCGTCTACTTCATCGTGCCGCAAAAAGGGAGAAACGCCGTTCTGCTCGCCGCCAGCCTCTTTTTTTACGGCTGGGGCGAGCCGAAATTCCTGCTCTTCATGGTGTTTTCCATCGTGCAGGGGTATGTCTTTGCGCGCCTGATCGGGCGGGGGAGAAGGAAAAAGCTCTTTCTCACGCTCTCGCTCGTGCTGAGCTTTGCCCTGCTCGGCTACTGCAAGTACGCGGATTTCTTTATCGAAAACTTCAACGCCGTGACGGGGCTATCGCTCCCGCTTTTGAAGATCGCCCTGCCGATCGGCATCAGCTTTTATACGTTTCAGATCGCCAGCTATGAGATCGACGTATACCGCGGCGATGTGGCGGCGCAGCATAATTTTATCGATTTTGCCGCCTATGTTGCCATGTTCCCGCAGCTCATCGCGGGCCCGATCGTGCGCTACCGCGATATCGCGCCCCAGCTGAAGGAGCGGACACACTCGCTCGAAGCCGCGGCCTCGGGCGCTTCGCGCTTCGCGGTCGGTCTCGGGAAGAAGGTGCTCGTTGCGAACGTCCTTGCGCAGCTCGTCTCCGCGTATAAGGCTTCTGCCGAGCAGACGGCGCTCTATGCCTGGCTGTACGCGATCGCCTTCACGCTCCAGATCTATTTCGATTTCTCCGGCTACAGCGATATGGCCATCGGGCTGGGTCGCATCTTCGGCTTCACGTTCCCGGAAAACTTTCGCTATCCGTATATCGCAAAGAGCATCACGGAGTTCTGGCGGCGCTGGCACATGTCGCTCGGCACATGGTTCCGGGACTATCTCTATATCCCGCTCGGCGGCAGCCGCTGCTCCCGCATCCGGCACATTTTCAACATCCTCGTCGTCTGGATGGCCACCGGCTTCTGGCACGGCGCGGCGTGGAATTTTGTTTTCTGGGGACTATTCTATGCGGTGCTGCTCATGGCAGAAAAGTTCTTCCTCCTTCCGGCGCTGAAAAAGGGGAGAGCTCTTCCGCACGTCTATGCGCTTCTCGCCGTAACGCTCGGCTTTGTGCTCTTTGACGCGGCGTCTCTGAAGGATGCGCTGCATCAGCTCGGTACGCTCTTCGGCGCGGGGACGGCTTCGGGGCTGGGGACGGAAGCAGTCTATATGCTCCGGAGCTACGGCGTCGTGCTCGCGCTCGCCGTGCTCGGCGCAACGCCGCTCCCGGCGATGCTTTGGAAAAAGGCGCAGGAGGCAAAGTCCCTCGCGCCGGTTCTCACGGTAGCAGAGCCGCTCTGCACGCTCGCGCTGCTCGCGCTCTGCACCGCATTTCTGGTGGACGGGTCGTTTAACCCGTTCCTCTATTTCCGGTTTTGAGGAGGTGCGGCATGAAGAAGATCCGAAATATTCTCACGCTTGCGCTCTCGGGACTCTTTCTTGCGGGCTTTCTGCTCGCGGCGATCCTGACGCCGGACAGGACCGACTCGCTCTCCGAGCGGCGAAAGCTCGCCCAGCGCCCGGCGCTGCGCGCCTCGGCGGTGGTGGACGGGACGTATATGACCGCCTTTGAAAAGTATACGCTCGACCAGTTCCCGCTGCGGGACAGCTTCCGCGCGCTCAAGGCATTTTTCTCCGGGGATATCCTGCGGCAGCTCGATAATAACGGCGTATATGCAGCCGACGGGCATCTCGCAAAGCTCGACTATCCGGTGAATACCGATCTCGTCCGGCACGCGGCGGAGCGGTTTTCCGCCGTATATGAAACGTATTTTGCCGGTGCGGGCGCGAACGTTTACTATAGCGTTGTGCCGGATAAGAACTATTTCCTTGCGGAGCAAAACGGCTATCCCGCCATGGACTATGAGCTTCTCACCGATACGATGCGCGCCGGGATGACGTTTGCGGAGTATATCGATATTTTCGATACCCTCTCGCTTGATATGTACTACCGCACCGACACACATTGGCGGCAGGAAACGCTGGGAGAAACGGCGGCGGCGATCGCCGCGGCGATGGGCGCTTCGCTTCCGGCGGAATATGAGACCGCGGATGTGTCCTCGGCGTTTCGCGGCGTGTACGCCGGGCAGTACGCCCTTCCCGTTGAACCGGACGCGCTGCGCTATCTCACGAACGGCACGATAGCGGCGCTTCGCGTGTACGACTACGAAACGGGTGCGGAGATCCCTGTCTACGATCTTACCCTCGCCGCGGGGCGCGACGGATACGAAATGTTCCTCGGCGGGACGAAAGCACTGCTCACGATCGAAAACCCCAACGCTGAAACGGACCGGGAGCTGGTGATCTTCCGCGATTCGTTCGGCAGCAGCATTGCCCCGCTGCTCGCGCAGGGCTATGCCAAGGTCACGGTCGTGGACATCCGGTATATGGCGCCTGCCCTTGCCGGACGGTTCGTGGATCTCTCGCAGGCGGACGACGTGCTCTTCCTTTACAGCACCGGCGTTCTCAACCACAGCGAAACGATCCAGTAATTAAACATGAAGAAAGAGAGCATTGCAGTTCAAAACCTGCAATGCTCTCTTTGAGCTTGTCAAAAAAGTATTTTTGACAAGCTCTCAAACGAGACCCACTTCGTTGGGCTCTCGTTTGAAAAGGCTGCGGCTCGCCGCAGCGCACTCGCTTCGCTCGCACGTTTGCGCGCCGTAAAGTATTTTCTCCGACGCACATGTCGCCGGAGAAAATGATTAACACTCTATTTGCGCCTGCGGGCGCAAACTCTGCGAGGCTTTTCGACAGGCTGAAGAGAGCATTGCAGTTCAAAACCTGCAATGCTCTCTTTTGGCTTATTTCTTACTTACTGTTGTTTTTTGCGGCGGAACAGAAGGAACAGGATCAGCAAAATGACGGCGACGGAAATGCCGATGACCGCCGGGGCTGCGGAAGAGGTCCTGCCGCTCGCGGGAGAGGAGGGCGCGCTGTCGGCGGTTTCGGTTTTGCCGGCTTCGCTTTCGGAAACGTCGGGGCCGGGCACATCAGAAGCGGGGGCGTCTGCCGGGATATCCGCCGGGGCGGAGACGTCCGGCGAGACCGTGACGCCGGAGGCGGGCGAAGCGCTTGCCGAGGCAGAGGGTTTGGGCGTGGCTGTCGCTTTCGGCGCTGGTGTCGGCGTGGCGGTGGGTTTCGCCGTCGGCGTCGGTGTCGGGGTCGGAGTCGGAGTAGGTGTCGGAGTAGGCGCCGGCGTCGGAGTGGGCGTCGGCGTCGGAGTGGGCGTCGGTGTCGGAGTGGGCGTAGGCGTAGGAGTTGGTGTCGGAGTGGGCGTCGGCATTAGGGCGGCGGCGGAGATGACGATATTTCCGGTGATCGCCGCGGCGGGGATCGTCAGAATGCCGGTCGCGGGATCATAGGAATACTTCCCGCTGCCGAGCACCGTGCCGCCAATAGAAATATTCCGAAGCGTGATCGGGTAGGCATAGCCTTCCGCGGGGGCGAGCCTCACAGAGTAATCCGCGTCCGCCTGCGTGTTCGTTTTGCCGGAGAAGGTGCAGCCGTTAAGATCGAACGCCACGGTGTAAACGCCCTCGGGGGCGTCGGCCCATTGCGCGGTGAGCGTCGCGTTTCCGCGGACTCTCAGGCTGGAGGCGATCTTCTCACCGCCGCTCCATTTGGCAAAGACCTTGCCGTCCGGCGGCGTAAAGGTACACTCCGGCGCACGGAAGTAGGCATAGGGCGTTGCGGATGACTTTTCATAGTCATAACCGTCCCTGTGCGGGAAAACCAGCATCGGCGTCTGCGTGCCGGTACCGCCGTTGGGATCGAACGTCACGGTATACGGGTGGATGCGGGGAATGGTCTTGATGCGGATATCGCCCGTGACATATTTTCCGGGGATCGTGATCTCGCCGGTGGCGCAGTTGAGCGTGTAGTTTGCCGAGTTGAGCACCTCATCACCGATGGTCACATAGGTATAGGAGGTGTAGCTCCCCATCGCCGCGTGGTAGGGCAGCTCATAGCCCTCGTCCGGGACGAGCCTTGCGGAGTAATCCTGTCCCTTCTTGGCGTATTTTTCGCCGATGATGCTCGATCTGATGGCGGTGACGAGAACGGAATCTTCATCCGCGGCCTTTTCCCACTGCGCGTAGACCACGGTATCGCCGTAGACCTTATTGGCAAAATCAAACGGATCGGAATCCGCCTCCGGCCCGACTGTCCAGCCGGAGAACGTGTAAGCGCTGTCCACGGCCTTGGGTGTCAGTTTCGGCATGCTTACGGAATCGTCGTGGAAGAGACCGGAGGTAAAGCACAGCACGTCGGCGGGACGGGTCTCCGGCGTAAATTCCTGCCCGTTGGCGCTGAAGGTGACGTAAAAAAGCCTTGTGGTCGTCGAATAACCGGCCGCGCCGCGGTTGACAGTCACGGGACGGATGTATTTCCCGTCGATGTAGAGGTCGTACTCGCCCGGCTTCGTGCGCTCACAGACGTAATCGGTGCAGTTCCCGTCGGTGCCGGAGGCCTTCAGCGTATATACGACGCTGCCGGCCCTGTCGCGGTACTCCACAAGGGCGCCGGCATAAGGCTTGCCGCGGAGAGAGACCTTTTCGTGCATATCGGCATACTGGTACCACACGGCGCGCAGCGTGATGCTGCTCTCCACGGTGTCTTTGGCAAAATTCCATGCGTCCGAGGAGGCGTCGGAAAAGAGGTGCGCCGTCCAATGGACGAAGTAGTATTTGCCGTCCTCGCAGCCCGGCGCCGGGGATTCGGGCGCGGTGATCTTGCTGCCCTTCGGCACGGTGACGCTTGCCGGAGCCGCGCCGCCGTGGCCGCCCATATCGAACGTGACGGTGACCATTTCTTTCTCGCCCTCCGCCGCGGCGGAAAGCGGCAGCAGCGTGAAGCAGAGCGTAAGTACAAGAAGCAGGCTGAACAGACGTTTTTTCATATCATTCCCTCTCTCTAAAGCTACGGACAGATTGCGGCTTCGCACAAAGTATATGCGCGGCCTGGCATATACACCATATAGATACAGAATACCATATATGCCGCCCATCTGCAAGAACAAAAAACGGCGCACGGATGCTTCCGTGCGCCGGAGAGAAAATTATCCGAAACGGTCAAAGAGCGCGTCAACGACGCCGGGGCTCGTGCGGTAATCAAACTTCCGCGCGAAGAGCGCCGTTTCCGGTGCGGCGAGAAGCTCATCGAGGTCGCCGTCCGTGAATGTGTAGGGATTGCCGCGCTGCCAGTCGATGTACCGAAGACAGCTCGCGTAGTCGTTCTCAAACGCGTGCTCCGGCAGCGTATCGCGGAAGGGGGAGTTTACGATCTCCGTCTGGACGAACATTTCGTCCGGACAGTAGGTATCGGAGAAAAACTCACGGATCTCGCTCTCTTTTTCGAGCAGATACTGCGCGAGCGCGTGCGTGATGCTGAACCACTGCGCGCCCTTCTGGAAAACGAAGCCGTCCGGCCGCCGCCGCGTCCGGTCTACGCCGAAGCCGAGCTGCAGCGCGGCGGAGAGATTGCGCAGCGTCCGGCGCACGGCGGGTTTTCGGATGTTATAGCGCTGCAGGGGGTAGTAAAACCGGACGCGGTAGAGATCCGTGCGGGAAATCTCCGGCGAGAGAAAGCTTACATAGTTTCTCCCGGGTGCGCGGGTAAAATAGTTTTCAATGTACGCGCGCGTTTTGACCGGCACGTCCACGCCAGAGAGAAGATGGTAGTAGTCATACCCGCCCGGCACAGCGGCGCGGAGAAGCTCCAGCTCCGCCTCGACCATGGCAAAATGGCCCCACGAAATGCGATGGCGCGGAACGAACGTGACACGCGACTTTTTGGGCACGGCACGAAAACGCTCGGGATCGAACGCCGCCTTGGCGTCTGCATGAATATAAAAATCGGCGTTTTCGCTGTCGAGAAAGCGCAGCTGCTTTTTAAGAATTTCAAAGTTTCCGTGCGTAATGATAAGCCATGCGTGGCGCATGAAAAACACCCCTTTCGGCGCTTTCATTATACGGAGCATCGGCGGGAAAGTCAATCGGCACGCCCGCGCAGAAGGGGAGAAGCGCATTGACATTCCACGCTTTACAAGATAAAATATAAAAGGAATTTTATACACATGGGAGGAACCCCATATGTCCAAGCATACCGATACCGGCCGCGCCGGGAAAAAGCTGTGGATACTGATCCCGGTGATCGCCGTTCTCATCATTGCGGCGGCGCTGGTGTGGCTGAACTCGGTGTATATTTACGCCGGCGGCCTCCACCGCCGCGACAGCGCGCAGATCGACCTGCGCGGCAAGAGCATTTCGGAGGAAAGGTATCTTCGTCTGCGCGAGCAGCTGCCGGACTGCAAAATATACTGGGACGTTCCCATCGGCGGCGCGGTGATCGACTGCGAGAGCACGGCCATCGTGCTCACGTCGCTCACGGAGGAGGACGTCGCCCGTCTGGCATTTTTCCCCGCGCTCGCGGAGCTCGATCTTACGGCGGCGGACGTTTCTCCGGAGCGCTTTGATGCCGTCCGCGCGGCATATCCGGCGCTTTCGGTGCGCTGGAGCATCCCCATCGGCGCGAGCCGGTATCCCTCGGATGCTGAAAGCATCACGCTGACGGACTTCACCGTTTCCGAGCTGCCGCTTTTTGACTACTTCACGGCGCTGCGCTCTGCCGATGCGCGAGGCTGCGCGTGCTACGACGCTCTTCTCGCCCTGCGGGAGAAATACCCGGCGCTCAAACTGGAGTGGCAGGTGCCGCTCGGCAGCACGGAGTATCTTGACAGCACCACGGAGATCGCCGTGGACGATATCTCCATCACACCGGACGCGCTGCGCGAGGCGCTGCGGTATCTTCCGGCGGCGCAGACCGTGTCGTTCCCCGCGTGCCCGTGGAGCGAGACAGAAAAGAACGCGCTGCGCGCCGAGTTTCCCGCCGTCGCGTTCGTCTGGCCCGTGGCGATCTTCGGCGATACTTACCCGAGCGATACCGCGGAGCTGAGCTTTGCCGGACGCACATTTTCCGAAGCGGATGTTGCGGAGCTTTCGGAAAAGCTCGCCTCGCTGCCGAAGCTCATGCGCGTCGATCTCACCGGCACCGGCGTGACGGTCGAACAGATGACGCCGGTCTGCGAGAAATACCCGGCGGTCGATTTTGCATTCACGTTCGAGCTTTACGGCGTGCCGATCAGCACCGAGGACACACTTCTTGACTTTACCGGCATCGAGATGGAATCCACTGAACCGGTGGAGAGCATCCTTCCCGTGATGCACAAGCTTGAAAAGGTCGATATGTCTGACTGCGGCTTTTCCGATGAGGAAATGGACGCGCTGAATAAGAAGTACGAGAATGTGCGCTTTGTGTGGACGCTGCACATAACGCACTACAACATCCGCACAGACACCACCTATTTCCGCGCCTCCTCCCGCTATTACGGATACTTCACGAACGAAACGATCAAGAAGCTCGCTTACTGCCCGGACATGATCGCGCTCGATCTCGGCCATCGGCCGATCGAGGATCTGAGCTTCCTCTATCAGATGCCCGATCTTAAATATCTTGTCCTGCTCGACTGCCATGCACTCGATCTCTCGCCGATCGCCTCGTGCGACAATCTCATCTGGTTGGAGCTCAACCGCGCTTACGCCACCAGCATCGCCCCCCTCAAGGACTGCAAGAGCCTGCGCGATCTGAACATCACGTTTATGACGCTCCTTCAGCCGGAGGACACGTTCCAGACGCTGATGGAAATGGACAAAATCGAGCGCGTGTGGTTCAGCTACGGCGTTCTCACGCAGGAGGAGCAGGAAAAACTGCAGGAGGCGCACCCGGACATCGTATATCACGGCGTGTACGACTGGGTACAGTCCAACGAGGACCCCTGGCGGTGCGATCAGGATTACTACGACATGCGCGATGCTCTCGGCCATATGTTCTATATGAACGGCACCGGCATCATCCACTGCAAGATCATCGACGGTGTCCGGTATCCGCTTGATCCGGAGTTTGAGGCCACAATGGACTGGGGAGAGCACGACAGAGACCGTTAAAGACTCTTTCAGACGTTTTTCTCGCCGAAGCGTGGGATACATATTGCGTTTTATGCCCTTATCTGGTACAATATACGGATAAGGGCGTTTTTATATCCTTTCGACAGAATGGGCGGATACGATGAAAAAGACTTCCCATGCGGGACATACCGGGCAGGCAGCGATCAGCGCGCTGCTGGAAATATCGCTGGCGGTCGTGCCGGCGCTGCTGTTCTTCTATACATACGTTCACCATTACCCGTCAGCGACGTTTTTTCTGCGGGGCAATGTGCTGTTGTCTATTTCGCGATCCTTGTGCTGTTCATGACGATCTACGGCAGCTTCAGCGTACGGAAATACCGCACGCGGGAGCTGGTGTTCGCGTTCGGCCTTTCGAGCTTTTTCACGGACACCATTGCCTATTTCCTCATGTGCATGATCGCAAAAATGCTCCTGCCGCCGAAATACGTCATCCTCACGCTGCTGCTGCAGTGCCTCGTGGAGACAGGAATTTTTATTCTCGCCCGCATTCTGGCCGACCGGCTCGAGCCGCCGGCGTTAGCGCTGCTGATCGTGCCGGAGAAGGATGCCGAGGAGAACGTCCGCAGTAAGTTTGACCGCCGCCGCACGCGCTACTCCATCGACCGCGTCGTTTCCGCGGATATGCCGTGGGAGGAGCTGTGCGAGATCATGCACTCCTACACTACAGTCGTGCTGATGCCGATGGAAAAGGAGCTGCGCCGCCGCATTATGGACGACTGCTTCTGGCACGGCATCGCCATCATGCTCAAGCCGGATATGCAGGACATCATGGTAAACTGTGCCGACACGGTCATCATGAGCGATGTGCCGCTCTGCGCCGTACACACCGGCAACCACGACCGCGGCTATCTGACAGTGAAGCGTGTGCTCGATATCGTTGCGTCCGTATGCGGCCTTATCATTTGCAGCCCGATCTTCCTTGCCGTTGCCATTGCCATCAAAATTCAGGACGGCGGGCCGGTATTTTACCGGCAGAAGCGTCTCACGCTGAACGGCAAGCCGTTTTACCTTACCAAGTTCCGCAGCATGGTCGTGAACGCGGAATCCGCCACCGGCGCGGTACTGGCAGGGAAGAGCGATTCCCGCATCACGAAGGTTGGGGCATTCCTCCGCGCCACGCGCATCGACGAGCTGCCGCAGCTTCTCAACATTCTCAACGGCGATATGACGCTCGTCGGCCCTCGTCCGGAACGGCCGGAGTTTTATCAGAAATACTGCGCCGAGTACCCGGAGTTCGCCTACCGCCTGCGGGCCAAGGCCGGCCTCACCGGCTACGCCCAGCTCTACGGAAAATACAACACCACCTTCGCGGACAAGGCGCTGCTTGATATGTACTATATCCAGAAGGCGTCCTTCCTCTGGGATCTGCAGCTCATTTTCTATACGCTGAAGATCATCTTCGTCAAGGAGAGCACCGAGGGCGTGGAAACCAAACCCGCCGAGCCGGAGAAGAAAGAACCGGCCTGCGCCGGAGAAACCAAATAATTTTGCTGCTCTTTCGCTAAAAACCGCTGCGAATTTCCTGCTCCATATAGGAGGAAAATTCGCGGCGGTTTTCGTTTCTGATTGCATTTTGATACGACGGCAGAACCTCCGCGCGTCAATCGTATGCGACTGTATAGCTCAGCTCTCCGAAAGACGAGAGCCGGATCGTTCTCACCTCAAAGGCCGCATAGGTCAGGGTCGTCTCCTCACCCGTGGGAAGAGCTGTTTCATCGGAGCCAATCGTAATATGCAGAGTGTCCTCTCCGTCGTTGCGGATCGTCACCGATGTGAATTTATGCGTTTCAAAGTTTGTTTTGATAACCTGTAAGTGTAAGCCGCTGTCGCTGAAAAACAGCTCGCCGACGGCAGCGATATCACCGCTGTTATACGCCCTTTGAACGACACACAGGTTGCCGTCCGATTCATCCAGCCGAAGGGAATAGTCGTATTTCCCGCGGTCTTCCAGCGTGTAACTCTCACCGTTGGCATAGTCGCAGACTATGATGCGGCTGTCGATGATGCCGGAGCCGAAGGTGACTGTGGAGCACAGATCGGGAAGCCCATCGCCGGTAAGGTCGCAGAAATACGTGTTCCAGATCGGCATACCGGTATAAAGCGGTGTGATCTCGTTTTCCGTCACAGCCTCCATCTTCTCC
>ERZ827108.2202-NODE-2202-length-21374-cov-5.594352_pt1 | contig 21374 bp, 17 predicted proteins | sample MGYA00519921_ERZ827108 | MGnify/ENA primary metagenome ERZ827108 (study PRJEB31778, sample SAMEA3449258) | human gut metagenome | biome: human gut; feature: human-associated habitat; material: faeces | place: United Kingdom | collected 2010/2012 ... | reverse complement strand
CAAGCTCTTTACTGCAATTGAGATTGCCATTGAGATTGCTTGCGGATTTTAGGTTAATGTTGAAATATCGTTATCTTTGCATCATTAACAGTATTAGATATGGAAGCATTGACAGTTAGAGAATATAGAAATAATCTGGCGGAATCATTTGACCGTGCCGCCGCCGGGGAGAGAGTCCTGATCCGGCGCAAAAATTCCTTGTATGCCCTTGTGAGCATAGGCGAGGAGGACATAACTCTGTCCCCCGGCCAGCAGCAGAAAGTCAACGAAGTTGCTGACAGCATCAGGCGCAGCTGGCAACAGGTGAAACAAATGAAAGCAGGTGAAATACCAACCAAATCCGCATTAGCGTTTATCGATGAGCTTTGAGGTCTCAACCACACCGGAGTTTGAGCGCTGCCGAGACCGAAGGACAAGTATATCTAATGAATGTCTACGACAAAACGGATTTTTCCACTGTGGAATTATCAATCATCCAGCAGATGATTCAAGGTCTGGAATTGACTTGAACATCATATCAAATCCATTTGCGACCCCGGCTAGGGTCGGGAACCGCGATTCAGGTAATGGCAATATCAGAAGCAATTCTGAGAATCGACGGCAATATTGTCCACGTTTCGGAGAAACGCGCTACTGTCGGCTGGGCGATGTGGTTGAGCCGCCGTACTGTACGGACATCCCTTTGGGATGTTTAATTTGGTAATCAGGACGTTAAGCAAACATGTCGAAGACACGTCCCTACAGTTCAACGGTTCTGCAACACAATAGAGTTTTTGTAACACCATAGAGGTTTTGCAACACCCACCACTGCTACCGGGAACGTAATTCAAAATTCAACATTCCACATTCAAAATTATCCAAGTCCGGATGGCTTATGTCGGGCGTCAGTTCCATGCCGCGCTTATGTGTGATCCTCCGGATGGATCAATATAGCCACTTATGCAAACTTGTATGCTTATGTTCTGTTCCGTCGACAAATGCTTATGTCAGTTCCGCCGAAATATGTCATTGTCGTTCTGCAAGCCGGCTTTCCTGAAATGACCGTTTCCGAAACCGTGGTTTCGGAAACAAGCGTTTCGCATTTGAATCACCCGACGTTTTACATCCAGGCGCTGGGGCCGGGCTCGTGGACGCGGACGTTGCCGAAGCCTCGGGGTGCGAAGCGCGGGGCGTAGAGGCGGAGCGGACGCTCCAGCGACCAGCCCTCCGTGGCGTTGCGGATCACCAGCTTGTACAGGCCAACCATGCCGCGCGTGCGCTCGCGCACCACGCCAAGCACCTCCGTCATGTCCGACACCTGCTCCGTACTGAAGTTCATCCCCTTCCCGTATGGCACCTCCAGACGGATAAAGATCTTGTCGCCGTACTGCATCGGATGGCCGGTGCCCGACGGAATCCGCACACGACGCGGCATCTCGCTCGTCCCCACTCTCATCCCCGTACGGTTCTCGTTCAGACGGTAGCGCCCCTCCGCTATCGCCGTCTCCATACCATAAGTATTTGCCGTTGTTGTCATTTCTTATCCGTTTATTTTGATTACAATGCAAAATTACAAGGATTGACTGCCAACTATAGGCATCGTCATGTTAATTAATGACAAAACAGACTTTAACAATAAAAATTCCTGTTCATTTCGTGATTTCAAAAAAATTTTATAACTTTGCAGTCTAATTGTACGAGGCAATATAGAACACCCGTACGGTTCGCAGAAATGGTGGAATGGTAGACACGAGGGACTTAAAATCCCTTGGCCGTTGAGGCTGTGTGGGTTCGAGTCCCACTTTCTGTACTGTATATTACATACACTGCGGCGCCCGGTGTGCCGCGCATTATTATGATAGGCAAAGCAACGATTTGTAAGCAGTTCCGACAAGTATGCTGTCATCCGTTCCGCTTGTGGGACATGCAGCATATGGAGCGTGTGCGAGCAGACCGCGCCCATGCCCATACGGATAGTGAAACGAATTAGGCACGCAGGCGCCCGGCCCCGACCGGACGCCTGCGCGTATTTTATTAAAATTAAGGTTAAAGTAATATTATGAAAGTTGGAGTGGTAATGGGTTCAGCCTCGGACCTTGGCGTTATGAAGGGGGCCTTCGAGATGCTGGACAGATTCGGTGTCGAGTACGACAAGCGCGTGTACAGTGCCCACCGCACCCCCGAGGCCCTGGAGGAATGGCTTAAGGATGCCCGGCATAAAGGATTCTGCGCGTTCATCGCCGCGGCCGGAGGTGCCGCGCATCTGGCTGGCGTAGTAGCCGCGCACACCACCTTGCCGGTGATCGGCGTGCCCATCATGTCGGCCGCGCTCCGTGGCATCGACTCGCTGCTGTCAACAGTCCAGATGCCCAGCGGAATCCCCGTGGCCACCGTAGCCATCGACGGCGCCAAGAACGCCGCGCTCCTCGCAGTCGAGATCATGGCCGTCACTGACCCGGACCTCGCCGCCAAACTCGCAGACTTCCGCGCCGAACAGTCTCGGAAAGTCCTGGAAACCGTGATTTAATAACAGTAAGCGACTTTTAATCTCTTGCTTAAGTAAGATATATGGCCAACAGAATATTCGTAGAGAAACGCCCTGAGTTCCGCAGCGAGGCACAGAGCCTGCGCCGCGAGCTCAACACGACGCTGGGCCTGAACCTGAAGGACCTGCGCATCGTGGCTGTTTACGACCTGTTCGGATTCACCCCCGAACTTCTTGACAAGACCCGCTACGCCGTCTTCGGCGAGAAGGCTACCGACACCGTCAGCGACCAGATTGACCTGACCACGGCCCCCTATCTGGCTGTGGAGCCCCTCCCCGGCCAGTTCGACCAGCGTGCCGACGCCGCCGCGGCCTGCGTACGCCTGGTGGAACCCGGAGCCGACATCGAGGTAACCTCCGCCCGCCTGTACATCTTCGACGACACACTGACCGACGAGCAGCGTCAGCGCGTGGCGCACTACCTGATCAACGCCGTGGAGAACCGCGAGAAGGACATGAGCCGCCTGGCACTCCCCGAGCGCGGCGCCGAGACCCCCGTCGGAGTCATCGACGGATTCATCAAGATGGACCGTGACGCCGCCGACACCCTGCGCCAGCAGATGGGCCTGGCCATGAGCACCGACGACCTGATGGAGGCCGTCCGCTACTTCGCCGGCGAGGGACGTGACCCGATGGAGACCGAGATCCGCATCCTGGACACATACTGGAGCGACCACTGCCGCCACACCACATTCACCACACGTCTGAGCGACATCACGGTGGAGGACAGCCCCGTGGCCGACGACATCCGCGAGGCCCTGCAGATATGGAAAGACATGCGCCATGAACTTGGACGCGACGAGAAACCCCTGCACCTGATGGACCTGGCCACCATCGGAGCCCGCTGGCTCCGCGCCAACGGCAAGCTGGACGACCTGGAGCAGAGCGAGGAGAACAACGCATGCTCCATCTACGTGAACCTGGACGTTGACGGCAAGACCGAGCGCTGGCTGCTGCAGTTCAAGAACGAGACCCACAACCACCCCACGGAAATCGAACCGTTCGGCGGTGCGTCCACCTGTCTCGGCGGCGCCATCCGCGACCCGCTGTCGGGCCGCGCCTACGTCTATCAGGCCATGCGCGTCACCGGCGCCGGCGACATCTACGCTCCCGTGGCCGACACGCTCCCCGGCAAGCTGCCCCAGCGCGTCATAACCCGAGGAGCCGCCGCTGGATACTCATCATACGGCAACCAGATCGGACTGGCCACGGGACATGTACGCGAGATATACCATCCCGGCTACACGGCCAAGCGTCTTGAGGTGGGAGCCGTGGTGGGAGCCGTTCCCGCCGACGCCGTACGCCGCGAGTCCCCGCAGCCCGGCGACGTGGTGCTGATGTTCGGCGGCCGCACGGGCCGTGACGGCATCGGCGGAGCCACCGGATCCAGCAAAGAGCATACCGAGGAATCGTTGGAAGTATGCGGTTCCGAGGTGCAGAAGGGCAATGCCCCCGAGGAGCGCAAGCTGTCCCGTCTGTTCCGCCGTCCGGAGGTGACGCGCCTGGTCAAGAAGTCCAACGACTTCGGTGCCGGAGGCGTCAGCGTGGCCATCGGCGAGCTGGCCGACGGCCTGGACATCTTCCTGGACAACGTCACCGTGAAATATGACGGCCTCAACCCCACCGAACTGGCCATCAGCGAGAGCCAGGAGCGTATGTCCGTTGTTGTGGACGCCAAGGACCGCGAGGAGTTCGAGCGTTACTGCCATGAGGAGAACATCGAGGTTCGCCACATAGCCAACGTTACCGACACGGGCCGCATGCGTCTGTTCCGCCGAGGCAAGGCGGTGGCCGACATCGCCCGCAGCTTCATCGACTCCGCCGGCGCGCCCCGCTACACGGTGGCCCGCATCCAGGCCGTGGAGGACCGCAAGCCCTTCAGCCGCAAGATGGAGGGACAGAACCTCCGCGAGCAGATACTCAACGACATGAACGACATGAACGTCACCGACCAGCGCGGTCTGGAGGAGATGTTCGACTCGTCGATCGGTGCCACCACCGTGCTGATGCCCTACGGCGGCAAATACGCCGGCACTCCGACGCAGGTGTCGCTTCAGAAACTCCCCACCGGACGCCGCCACACCGACACCGCCTCCATCATGAGCTACGGCTTCGACCCCTATCTGACAGAGTGGAGCCCCTACCACGGCGCCGCATGGGCCGTGGTTGACGCCGCCGCCAAGGCCGTGGCCACGGGTGCCGACTTCCGCCGTCTGCGCTACTCATATCAGGAATACTTCGAGCGTATGCACACCCCCGAATCGTGGGGCAAGCCCCTGAGCGCGCTGCTCGGCGCGCTGCGTATGCAGAAGGAACTGGGTCTCCCCTCCATCGGAGGCAAGGACTCCATGAGCGGAACCTTCGGACACCTGAACGTGCCGCCGACACTGATAGCCTTCGCCGTCACCACCATGGACGCCACCACGGCCGTAAGCCCCGAGTTCAAGGAGCCTCTTGACTCGCTGCACCTGATCAGTCCGCGTGTCCGCGACAACGGCATGCCCGACAGCGAGAGCGTCGCCGCCGTGTTCGACAAGGTACACCAGGCCATACAGAAGGGCGCCATCCGCGCCGCATGGGCCATTGGCCGCGGAGGCGTGGCGGAGGCTGTGGCCAAGATGTCGTTCGGCAACAATATCGGCGCCAACGTCTCGCTGCCCAACGACGAGATGCTGTTCGACACCCTCTACGGCTCCATCCTGGTCGAAGCCAACGACCCCGAGATCCTGGGAATCGAGGAGGCAATGTACATAGGCCAGACCATCGTTGAGCCTACCGTCACGCTGAACGGCGAGAAATTCACCATCGACGAGTTACGCGAGGCCAACCGCCGCCGTTTCGCCACCGTCTTCCCCGACCGCACCGAGGTGCGCGGCGAGGCTCCCAAGGGCGACAGCGCGGGCAAGACCGCCGCTAAGTATCCCGGCGAGCCTGTGGAGAACCCGCTGGTGTTCCTCCCCGTGTTCCCCGGCACCAACTGCGACTACGACATGGCCGCCGCCTTCGAGCGCGAGGGCGCACGCACCGTCACGTCGGTGTTCCGCAACCTGTCGGCCCAGGACGTCGAGGCATCCTGCCGCGAGTTCGCCGACAACATCGACCGCTGCCAGATCCTGGCCCTGTCCGGAGGCTTCTCGGCCGCCGACGAGCCCGACGGTTCCGGCAAGTTCATCAGCGCGGTGCTGCTGAACCCCCAGGTAAAGGGCGCCATACAGCGTCTGCTGGAGCGCAAGGGTCTGATCATCGGCATCTGCAACGGCTTCCAGGCACTGGTCAAGTCGGGCCTGCTGCCCGACGGCCACATCGGCGAGTTGACCGAGCAGTCGCCCACGCTGGCGCGCAACGACATCAACCGCCACATCTCGCAGATGGCCGCCACCCGCGTGGGAACCACCGCGTCGCCGTGGCTGGACGGATTCCAAACCGGTGACATCCACCACATCGCCATGAGCCACGGCGAGGGTCGCTTCACCGTCAACCCCGAACTGGCCAAGCGTCTCTTCGAGAACGGACAGGTGGCGTTCCAGTACGCCGACATCCAGGGCAATCCCACCATGGACTCCCCGCAGAACCCCAACGGCTCCGACTACGCCATCGAGGGCATCATCAGCCCCGACGGCCTGATCCTGGGCAAGATGGGCCATTCCGAGCGCTACGCCGACGGTCTGATGATCAACGTCCCCGGCCAGAAGCGCCAGAACCTATTCGCCAACGCCGTGAAGTATTTCAGAAACAAATAAACAGCTGCTTAAATGGTACAGAAAGAGCTTCTCTACGAGGGTAAGGCCAAGCAGGTCTACGCCACGGACAATCCGGAGCGCGTCATCATCCACTACAAGGATGACGCCACGGCGTACAACAACCTGAAACACGGCACCATCAATTCCAAAGGCGTGCTGTGCAACGCAATCGCCACCGTCTTCTTCAACAGGTTGATGGAGGCCGGGGTGCCGACCCATTACGTCGAGACTCTGAACGATCGCGACCAGTTGTGCAGGAAAGTCAACATCTTCCCGTTGGAAGTCATCGTACGGAACGTCGTGGCGGGATCCATGTCCAAGCGACTCGGCATCCAGGAGGGGACACCCTTGCAGAGTCCTGTCACGGAGATATGCTACAAGGACGATGCACTGGGCGACCCGCTGATCAACGATGACCATGCCGTAACCCTGGGAGCCGCCACCTACGACGAGCTCCGGGAGATCTACGGCATGACCTCACGCATCAACGACCTGCTGAAGCAGATCTGCTCCCGCATCAACGTGCGACTGGTGGACTTCAAGATTGAATTCGGCAAGACCGCCGACGGGCAGATTGTCCTGGCCGACGAGATCAGCCCTGACACCTGCCGCTTCTGGGACATGGACACCAACGAGAAACTGGACAAGGACCGTTTCCGCCGCGATCTGGGCAACGTGATCGGCGCTTACCGCGAGATCGACGCCCGACTGAAATCCATGAAGTAGACCTTAAATCCATAGAATTAAAACTATATCACATATGGCAGAACATTATGAAGCATCCGGCGTGAACCTTGAGGCCGGATATGAGGTGGTAAGCCGCATCAAGAAGCACGTTGCCAGCACCAACCGTTTCGGTTGCATGGGAGGCATCGGCTCGTTCGGCGGGATGTTCGACCTCGGCGCCCTGAACATGAAGCATCCCATCCTGGTGAGCGGCACTGATGGTGTAGGCACCAAGCTGAAGATAGCCTTCGCCATGGGACGCCACGACACGGTGGGCATCGACGCCGTGGCCATGTGCGTCAACGACGTGCTGGCGCAGGGTGCAGAGCCGCTGGTATTCCTGGACTACGTCGCGGTGGGCAAGAACGAGCCTGCCGTGGTTGAGTCCATCGTCTCCGGCGTGGCCGAGGGCTGCCGCCAGGCCGGCTGCGCGCTGGTTGGCGGAGAGACCGCCGAGATGCCCGGAATGTATGACCCCGAGGAATACGACATCGCCGGATTCACCGTCGGCGCGGTGGAGAAGGACCAGTTGATCGACGGCTCCCTCGTGGCAGAGGGTGACGCCCTGATCGGAATCCCTTCAACAGGCGTACACTCCAACGGTTTCTCGCTGGTGCGCAAGATCGTCAAGGACGCAGGTCTTGACCTCCAGAAGGTCTACCCCGAACTGGGCGACCGCAAGCTGGGCGACGTGCTGCTGACACCCACCATGATCTACTGCAAGCAGGTATTGGCACTGATTAAGAAGGTCAGCGTCCACGGCGTGGCACACATCACCGGCGGCGGTTTTGACGAGAACATTCCCCGCATCCTGCCCGACAGCCTGGGTGCAGCCATCACCGAAGGATCGTGGGAGATCCTTCCCATCTTCCGCTTCCTGGAGAATCATGGTCAGATTCCCCACCGCGAGATGTTCAACATCTTCAACATGGGTATCGGCATGGTGCTGGCTGTCAGCGAGCAGGACGTACCGGCGGCTCTGGAGTCGCTGCAGGCTTCGGGCCTGAAGCCCTCGGTGATCGGCAAGGTCGTGAAAGGGAACGGAGTCACCTTGCAATTTTGAATGGAGAATTTGGAATTTTGAATTATCTGGAGCCGTTTGAGAAGCATTTTGAAGACTAATCAGACGGGTTCCGTAAACAACAATATCGACAAGATGCGCGCATTATTCAGCGTTAGTGACAAGACAGGCCTGGTGGACTTCGCCAAGGGCCTGGTGGAGCAGGGCTGGGAGATCATCGCCACCGGAGGCACCCAGAAACTGCTGGAAGATAGTGGAGTACATACCACCGGCATCAGCGAGGTGACCGGATTTCCGGAGATTTGCGGCGGACGCGTCAAGACCCTCCATCCGCGTGTTCACGGCGGTCTGTTAGGTCGTCGCGATAACCCCGGCGACATGGCACAGCTTAAGGAGAACGGCATCGAGACCATCGACATGGTCTGCGTGAACCTCTACCCCTTCGAGGCGACGGTGGCCAAACCGGACTGCACCCTGGAGGACGCCGTGGAGCATATCGACATAGGCGGACCCTCCATGCTGCGCAGCGCAGCCAAGAATTTCGCCGCCGTATCCGTGGTATGCGACCCCGCCGACTATGACGAGGTGCTGAGGCAGATCCGGGAGAACGGCAACACCGACTACGAGACCCGCATCCGTTTGTCGGCCAAGGCCTACACCCATACCGCGCAGTACGACGCACACATCGCCACCTATATGCGTGCGCAGGCCGGGTTGAACGAAAAGCTCTTCCTGGACTTCGATCTGGTGCAGACCCTGCGTTACGGCGAGAACCCCCATCAGCAGGCCAGGTTCTACAGGGAGGCCGACCCCGGCACATACTCCGTGGCCAACGCCCGTCAGCTGCAGGGCAAGGAACTCAGTTACAACAACATCCAGGACGCCAACGCCGCTCTGGAGATCGCCTCGGAGTTCAGCGAGCCGTTCTGCGTGGGCCTGAAGCACATGAATCCCTGCGGCGCCGCCGTCGGCAAGGATGCCTTCGAGGCATGGACCCGTGCATACGAGGCCGACAAGGTCAGCATCTACGGCGGTATCGTGGCTTTCAACCGTGAGGTAACCGAGGAGATCGCCCTGGCCCTGAAGCCCATATTCCTGGAGATAGTCATGGCTCCCTCGTTCAGTGCCGCCGCCCTGGAGGTGCTGGCCAAGAAGAAGAACCTCCGCGTGCTGGTCATCGACATGTCCAAGCCGCGCTGCAAGCGTCCCAAGTACACGGGCGTCACAGGCGGTCTGCTGGTCCAGGACGCCGACACCGAGTGCATGACCATCACTCCCAACCTGTGCGTCACCGAGCGCAAGCCCACAGAGCAGGAGCTTCTGGACATGAACTTCGGCTGGAAGATCGTGAAGCACGTCAAGTCCAACGCCATCGTGGTTGTGAAGAACGGCCAGACATTGGGCGTGGGCGCCGGCCAGATGAACCGCGTGGGCTCCGCCACCATCGCCCTGGAGGAGGCACGCGCCACCGGAGCCACCGAGGGCCTGGTACTGGCGTCGGACGGTTTCCTTCCCTTCGACGACACCGTTGAGCAGGCCGCTCAGTACGGCGTCACCGCCATCGTGCAGCCCGGCGGCTCAATCCGCGACAACGACAGCATCGTCAAGGCCAACGAGAAGGGCATCACCATGCTCTTCACCGGCATGCGCCACTTCAAACACTGATACCGTTATGAGTTACAATGTATTGGTAATAGGCAGCGGCGGCCGCGAGCATGCCATCGTCGACGCACTTAAACGCTCGGAGTCGGTGTGCCGCATATACTGCGCTCCCGGCAACGCCGGAATCAACACCCAGGCCACTCCTGTGGAGATTCCCGTGACGGACATCGACAACCTGGCCCGCTTCGCCACCGACGCCTGCGTCAACCTGACAATCGTCGGTCCGGAGGTGCCGCTGGCTGCCGGTATCGTCGATGAGTTCCGCCGCCGCGGGCTCCGTATCTTCGGCCCCACCAAGGCGGCCGCGCAGATCGAGTCCTCCAAGGCGTTCGCCAAGGACCTGATGGCCCGCCACGGCATCCCGACAGCAGCGTCCAGGACCTTCGAGGACTTCGACGAGGCCCTGGCGTATGTCATGGCCGGTCCCGAGGCGGCCGTGATCAAGTACGACGGCCTGGCGGCAGGCAAGGGCGTGGTGGTGGCCCAGAGCCACGAGGAGGCCGAGGCCGCCCTGCGCAACATGCTTCTGGACGATGAGTTCGGCAAGGGGCGCGTGGTGGTCGAGGAGTTCCTGGAAGGTCCCGAATTCTCCTTCATGTGTCTGGTCAACGGCGCCAAGGTATATCCTCTGGCCATTGCCCGCGACCACAAGCGCGCCTTCGACAACGACCGCGGTCCCAACACCGGCGGCATGGGCGCGTACTCACCCGTACCGTTCGTGACCGATGAGATTCGCCAGACCGCGCTGGACACCATCATGAAACCCGTGGCACAGGCCATGGTCGACGAAGGGTATCCCTTCACCGGGGTGCTCTACGGCGGCCTGATCCTGAACAACGGCGTGCCTAAGGTAATCGAGTTCAATGCCCGTTTCGGCGACCCCGAGACCGAGGTGGTGCTGCCGCGCATGAAATCCGACTTCTGCAAGGTGGTTGACTCCGTGCTGGACGGCCGCGAGATCGAAATCGAATGGGATCCCGACACACGCCTTGGCATAGTCCTGGCAGCCGAGGGTTATCCCGGCTCGTATCAGAAGGGTATCGAGATCAACGGTCTGGACGGTATCGGTGGAAAGGTGTTCCACATGGGCACCAGGTCCGTTGACGGCAAGCTCGTGTCCAACGGTGGTCGCGTCATGATGGTGACCGAGTCCGGCCACGACCTGTCCGAGGCCCGCAACCGCGCACTGAAGGACACGGCGCATGTGGCCCGACTGTCCCCCGGATTGTTCCACCGCAGCGACATCGGCGCCGCCGAGTCCGCCAAATAAGCATACAGTATCAATATGAATATAGACGGAAAAGCATTGGCCAAGGCCACCAAGGAGAGGGTGGCCGAGCGCGTCAAGGAATGTGTGGCCAGGTATGGCCGCGCCCCGCACCTGGCGGTGATCCTCGTAGGCGAGGACCCGGCCTCCCAGTCCTACGTCAAGTCGAAAGGCAAGGACGCCGAGCAGGTGGGATTCAAGTCCACCACCATCCGTATGCCGGAAGCCACTACCGAGAAGGAACTCCTGGACGAGATCAACCGCCTCAACGAGGATCCTGAGGTGGACGGCATACTGGTGCAGCTTCCTGTGCCGAAGCATATCGACGAGGACCGCGTGATCGAGGCCATCAGCGCCGAGAAGGATGTGGACGGGTTCCATCCCCGCAACGTGGCCGCGCTGTGGCAGAAGCGTCCCTGCATTGCACCATGCACCCCCAAGGGAATCATGAAGATGCTGGACGAGCATAACGTGGAGATCGAGGGCAAGACCGCCGTGGTGATAGGACGCAGCAACATCGTGGGCCTACCCATGGCCAAGATGCTGCTGGACCGCAACGCCACCGTGACCATGGCCCACAGCCGCACACGCAACCTGCCTGAACTGGCCCGTACCGCCGACATTCTGGTGGTGGCCGTGGGACGTCCGCGCTTCGCGGGCGCCGGTTTCGTGAAGCCGGGCGCCACAGTGATCGACGTGGGAATCAACCGTGACCCCGAGACCGGAAAGCTTGTGGGCGACGTGGACTTCGACGCCGTCAAGGACGCCGCGCTCCTGATCACTCCCGTTCCCGGCGGCGTTGGCCCCATGACCCGCGCATGCCTAATGGAGAACACTCTGGAGTGCTACCTGAACCGTGTAAACAAATAACCTGAATCATGATTGAACGTTATTCCCGGCCCGCGATGAGGGCCGTATGGACAGAACAGAATAAGTTCGACGCCTATCTGAAGGTGGAGCTCCTCTCCGCCGAGGCATGGCGCGAACTGGGCGTGGTTCCTCCCGAGGATATCGAGAAACTGTACGCCAACGCCACCTTCTCAATCCCCCGCATCAAGGAGATCGAGGAGCAGACACGCCACGACATCGTGGCCTTCACCCGCGCCGTGAGCGAGAGCCTTGGCGAGGAGCGCAAATGGGTGCATTACGGCCTGACCAGCACCGATGTGGTCGATACCGCCAACGGCTACCTGATCAAGCAGGCAAACGACATCCTGCGCCAGGACCTGAAGGACTTCCTGGAGATGCTGCGCAGCCAGGCCATGAAGTACAAGGGCACTCCGTGCATGGGCCGCACGCACGGCATCCATGCCGACGTCACGAGCTTCGGCCTGAAGTGGACGCTATGGTACTCGGAGATGAAGCGCGACATCGAGCGCTTCGAGCAGGCCGCGCGCGGCGTCGAGGTGGGCAAGATCAGCGGCGCCGTCGGCAACTACGCCAACATCCCCCCGTTCGTGCAGCAGTACGTCTGCGAGCATCTGGGCATCGAGTCCGCCGCCGTCTCCACGCAGGTGATCCAGCGTGACCGCCACGCTTGGTACCTGGCCGCCATCGCACTGATCGGCGCCAGCATCGAGCAGATGGCCATGGAGGTCCGCAACCTGCAGCGCACCGAGGTACACGAGGTGGAGGAGGCTTTCGGCAAAGGCCAGAAGGGTTCGTCGGCCATGCCCCACAAGCGCAACCCCATCGGCTCGGAGAACATGTGCGGCTGCGCCCGCGTGCTGCGCGGATACATGGAGACCGCCTACCAGAACGTGGCCCTGTGGCACGAGCGCGACATCAGCCACTCCGCCACCGAGCGCATCATCCTGCCCGACGCCACCGAACTGCTGGACTACATGCTGAACCGCATGATGAACATCCTGGGCAACCTGACCGTGTTCCCCGAGCGGATGAAGAGCAACATCTACATGACCAACGGCGTGATCTTCGCCCAGCGCGTCATGAACGCGTTGATCAACAAGGGATTCTCGCGTGAAAAGGCTTACGACACCGTCCAGCCGCTTGCCATGCGCGCCATGGCCGAGGGCAAGCCCTACGCCGAACTGCTGGCCGCCGACCCGACCGTCTCGGCCAACCTCTCGAAGGAGGAACTGGACAACTGCTTCACACTGGATTATTATTTCAAGAACGTAGACTACATCTACGACCAAGTCTTTAATAAGTAAACACGATGGCTAAGACACTCGTGGTCCTCGGCTCCCAGTGGGGTGACGAGGGCAAAGGCAAGATCACGGACTACTTCGCCAGCCAGGCCGACATGGTGGTACGCTACCAGGGCGGCAACAACGCCGGCCACTCCGTGATGTTCGACGGCAGGAAACATTCCCTGCGCTCCATTCCCTCCGGCATCTTCAACCCGGAGACCGTCAACGTGATGGGCAACGGAATGGTGGTGAACCCCGTCTCGGTGGTGGCCGAGTTGAAGAAACTGAACGATGAAGGGGTCACCGACTACAAGCTGTACATCTCCGACCGCGCTGCCATGGTAATGCCGTGGCACTCGGTGCTGGACGGCGCATACGAGGGCAACCGCGGCAAGAACCTGATCGGCACCACCAAGAACGGCATCGGTCCGGCCTACGCCGACAAGTATTCCCGCATCGGCCTCCGCATGGGCGACCTGCTGGAGCCGGAATATTTCCGCAAGCGTCTTGAGGCCGCGCTGGAGGTGAAGAACCCCGAGCTGAAGGCCCTGGGCCTGCCGGAGTTCGACGTGGACCAGGTCTACGACCAGTATATGGAGATCGCCAAGCAGATCGGCCCGATGATCACCGACACTTCCGCGCTGATCAACCGTCACCTGAAGGGTGAGGGACACATTCTGTTCGAGGGTGCCCAGGGCATGATGCTCTGCATCGACCACGGCACATATCCCTACGTCACCTCATCAACTCCCTCGTCGGCATCCGTGCCCGTAGGCGCCGGCATCGCCCCGCAGCACATCGGTACGGTGGCCGGAGTCCTGAAGGCCTACTGCACCCGCGTGGGCGAGGGACCCTTCCCCACCGAGCTGCACGACGAGATCGGCGACGGCATCCGCGAGCGCGGCCACGAATACGGCACCGTCACCGGACGTCCCCGCCGTGTGGGATGGCTCGACGCCCAGGTGGCCCGCTACACCGCGCAACTGGCCGGTATCACAAACTGGGCGGTTACGCTGCTCGACGTACTCAGCGGCATCGACACGTTGAAGATCTGCAAGGGCTACGAGCTGGACGGCAGGATGATCGAGAATCCGCCGGCCACCATCGCCGCCCTGGAGCGTGTCAAGCCTGTGTTCGTGGAGCTTCCCGGCTGGAAGGAGGACATCACGGGTGTGAAGCGCTACGAGGACCTGCCTGAGAACGCCAGGAAGTACCTGGAGACCATCGGCGAACTGACCGGTGTGCCCGTAGGACTTGTTTCCGTCGGTCCCGACCGAACCCAGACCTTCATCACATCTCCCGCCTTGGCGGAATTCCTGAAAAATAACTAAAATCCCCCCGATATGTCATTCTTATCTGAAAAAATCACCCAGGAAGGCTTCACATTCGACGATGTGTTGCTGGTTCCCGCCTATTCGGAGGTTACCCCGAACATGGTGAACCTCACCACGCGCTTCTCGCGCAACATCGAGCTGAAGATTCCCATGGTGTCCGCAGCCATGGACACCGTCACGGAGGCTCCGATGGCCATCGCCATCGCCCGCGAGGGCGGTATCGGCGTAATACACAAGAATATGCCCATCGCCGCCCAGGCCGCCCAGGTCCGCAAGGTGAAACGCGCTGACTCCGGCATGATCTACGACCCGATCACCATAACCAAGGACGCAACCGTGGGCGATGCCCTGAAACTGATGCGCGAGAACCGTATCGGCGGCATTCCTGTGGTTGACGAGGAGAAACATCTGATCGGCATCATCACCAACCGCGACCTGCGGTTCCAGTCCGACATGAGCATGCCCATAGCCGAGGTGATGACCTCCGAGAACCTGATAACCACCACCGAGACCAATCTGGACAAGGCCGCGGACATCCTGCTGCACAACAAGATCGAGAAACTGCCAGTGGTGGACGCCGACAACCATCTGATCGGCCTGATCACCTACCGCGACATCACCAAGATCGCGGAATTCCCCAACGCCTGCAAGGACTCCAAGGGTCGTCTGCGCGTGGCCGCCGGCGTCGGCGTCACTGGCGACGTGCTGAAGCGTGTGGAGGCTCTGGTTGAGAACGGCGTGGACGCCATCGTCATCGACACCGCCCACGGCCACTCGGCCAACGTGATCAAGACGCTGAAGGCCGTCAAGGAGAAGTTCCCGCAGATTGACGTCGTGGTGGGCAACATCGCCACGGCCGAAGCCGCCGAATACCTGGTGGCCGCCGGTGCCGACGGCATCAAGGTGGGCATCGGCCCGGGCTCCATCTGCACCACCCGCATCGTGGCAGGTGTCGGCGTGCCGCAGCTCACCGCCATCTTCGACGCCGCGCAGGCCGCCCACCGCTACGGTGTGCCTGTCATCGCCGACGGCGGTCTCCGCTACTCGGGCGATATCGTCAAGGCTCTGGCCGCCGGCGGCGACTGCGTCATGATGGGCTCCATGTTCGCCGGTGTTGAGGAAAGCCCCGGCGAGACCATCATCTACAACGGCCGTAAGTTCAAGTCGTACCGCGGCATGGGTTCCGTGGAGGCCATGCAGGCCGGTTCCAAGGACCGCTACTTCCAGGGCGACACCTGCGACGCCAGCAAACTGGTGCCGGAAGGAATCGTGGCCCGCGTGCCGTACAAGGGCAACCTGGGCGAGACCGTCTTCCAGATGATCGGCGGACTCCGCTCCGGTATGGGTTACGTCGGCGCCAAGGACATCGACGCGCTGCATAACGCCAAGTTCGTGCGCATCACAAGCGCCGCCGTCGCCGAGAACCACCCCCACGACGTGACCATCACCAAGGAGGCGCCCAACTACTCCCGAGGCGTCGGTTAACATATAGGGACGCACGGCTCGTGCGTCCGCGAATAGTAGGAAAGATTAAATGGAAAAGATTCTTATACTTGATTTCGGGTCGCAGTACACCCAGCTCATCGCGCGCCGCGTGCGTGAGCTGAACGTGTATTGCGAGATTCACCCGTTCAACAAGATGCCGGAGATCGACGCCGATACCAAGGGAGTCATCCTGTCGGGCAGTCCCTCCTCGGTACGCGACGAGGACGCCCCGCGTCCCGACCTGTCGCAGATCAAGGGCAAACTGCCGCTGCTGGGCGTATGCTACGGCGCGCAGTACCTGGCCTACGCCTACGGCGGCGAGGTCGAGGGCGCTCCCAGCCGCGAGTATGGGCGCGCCATGCTCACGGTGGTGGATCCCGAGGACCCGTTGATGAAGGGTCTCCCCTCGCCCACGCAGGTCTGGATGTCGCACGGCGACACCATCACCTCCGTGCCCGCCAACTACAAGGTGATCGGCTCCACCGACAACGTGAGGTACGCCGCCTTCCACATCGAGGGTGAGATGACCTGGGGCATCCAGTTCCATCCCGAGGTGTTCCACTCCACCGACGGCCCCAAGCTGCTGTCCAACTATGTCATGGATATCTGCGGATGCTCCGGCACATGGAGCCCCGCGTCGTTCATCGACTCCACGGTGGCGGAACTGAAGGCCAAGATCGGCGACGACAAGGTTATCCTCGGACTGTCGGGCGGTGTGGATTCCTCCGTGGCTGCCGTGCTGCTGCACAAAGCCATCGGCAGCAACCTGCACTGCATATTCGTGAACAACGGCCTGCTCCGCGCCAACGAGTTTGACGACGTATTGGCGTCCTACAAGGGTATGGGGCTGAACGTGACGGGCGTCGACGCCTCGGAGCGTTTCTACCGCGACCTGAAGGGCGTGACCGATCCGGAGCAGAAGCGCAAGATCATCGGACGCGACTTCGTGGAGGTGTTCAACGCGGAGGCCAAGAAGGAAGAGAACGCCCGCTGGCTGGGCCAGGGCACCATCTATCCCGACGTGATCGAGAGTTGCTCGGTCAAGGGTCCTTCGGCCACCATCAAGTCGCACCACAACGTGGGCGGTCTCCCCAAGGAGATGAACCTGCAGGTTGTGGAGCCGCTGCGTCTGCTGTTCAAGGATGAGGTGCGCCGCGTAGGCCGCGCACTGGGCATCGACCAGTCGCTGTTGGGCCGTCATCCCTTCCCGGGACCGGGCCTGGGCATCCGCATTCTGGGCGAGGTTACAGCCGAGAAGGTACGCGTGCTGCAGCAGGCCGACAAGATCTTCATCGATAACCTTCGCGAGTCCGGCTGGTACGACAAGGTATGGCAGGCCGGCGTGATGCTGCTGCCGGTGCAGAGTGTCGGCGTGATGGGCGACGAGCGCACCTACGAGAGCTGCGTGGCGCTGCGTGCGGTGATCAGCACTGACGGCATGACCGCCGACTGGGTACATCTCCCCTACGAGCTCCTGGCCAAAGTCAGCAACGAGATCATCAACAAGGTCCGCGGCGTGAACCGCGTAGTCTACGACATCTCCTCCAAGCCGCCAGCCACCATCGAGTGGGAATAACCATTCCAATTTTGAATGGGGAATGTTGAATTTTGAATTATTGTAAGTACGCTCTTTCAATTTTGAATGGGGGATTTTGAATGTTGAATTATGGCAAGACTGAGATTCAACATTCAAAATTTCACATTATAAATTGAATTATGAATTATGGGAAGAAGGGAAGATAATACGGTATTGCTGAAATCTATAGATTTCGCCGTACGCATTGTAAATCTGTATAAGTATCTGTGCTCATCCAAAAAGGACAACGTTCTTTCCAAACAATTGCTTCGTAGCGGCACATCTATAGGCGCCAATCTAAACGAGGCTCAAGAAAGCATCTCCCAAAAAGAATTTGAGTCTAAAGTTTATATTGCACTCAAAGAAGCCCGAGAAACGGAGTATTGGCTTGAACTGCTTCTAAAGACCGATTATCTCAACACCGCTCAATACGACAGCATTAATGCTGACTGTACAGAAATACTAAAACTTCTTGTAACCATCACGAAATCCCTCCGTTCAAATAAAGCATAACTCACCGTTCAAATAAAACATAACTCAAGGCGCCCCCCGATTACAGGAGTGCGCCTTTAATTCCAATTGAACCTCAGCCTCGCCCTAATTCAACATTCAAAATTCCACATTCAAAATTATTAGCGGCATTCCATCTTGATTTCGGCGGCGGCCTGGTCTACCAGGCGGACTGCCTTGCCAACGGTGTCGGCGGTGGCCAGCATCACGCCCATGCGGCGGTGTCCGTGGACCTCCGGCTTGCCGAAGATGCGCATGTCGGTGCCGGGATGGCTCAGCGCCTGCTCCATCCCGCTGAACACAACGTGGTCCGAGTCGCCGTAGGCCAGCAGCGCGCGCGACGCCGACGGGCCGTAGAACTTTATCTCCGGAATCGGCAGTCCAAGCAGTGCGCGTACATGCAGCGCGAACTCCGACAGATGCTGCGAGATCATCGTGACCATACCCGTGTCGTGCGGACGGGGCGATACCTCGGAGAAGATCACATCGTCGCCCTTTACGAACAACTCAACGCCGAAGATGCCGCGGCCACCAAGGGCCTCGGTGATCTTTCCCGCTATCTCGCGCGCCTTGACAATGGCAGTCTCGCTCATGGGCTGCGGCTGCCAGCTGCGACGGTAGTCACCCTGCTCCTGATAGTGGCCGATAGGTTCGCAGAACGATGTGCCGCCTATATGGCGCACGGTCAGAAGCGTGATCTCGTAATCGAAGTCCACAAAACCCTCGACAATGACGGCACCGGCGCCGGAACGGCCCTCCTCCTGCGACATACGCCAGGCGGCATCGATCTGGTCCTCGGTCTTCACCAGGCTCTGGCCATGGCCGCTGCTGGACATCACCGGTTTTACGACACAGGGCAGCCCGATGCGCTTCACGGCCGCCTTGAACTCCTCCTCGGTCTCGGCGAACTCGTAGGGCGACGTGGGGAGCTTCAGTTCCTCGGCCGCAAGCTTGCGGATCTCGCGGCGGTTCATGGTGATGTACGTGGCGCGGGCCGTGGGGACAACGTTCCAGCCCTCCTTCTCCAGAGCCACCAGCGTAGGCGTGGCGATCGCCTCAATCTCGGGGATGATGTAGTCGGGCTTCTCCTCCTCCACGACGCGGCGCAGTGTCTCGCCGTCAAGCATCGAGAAGACGTACGACTTGTCGGCCACATGCATGGCCGGAGCGTCGGCATACTTGTCGCACGCCACCACCGTCAGCCCGTAACGCTGCAGTTCTATCACTATTTCCTTACCAAGTTCGCCGCTGCCAAGCAGCATCGCCTTGCGGCCAGTGGCGCTCCCGGGAGTTCCAATCTCAACCATTGTCGTTACTTTATTCGTTAATATAAAGGAAAATCTGTTAATCTTTGGCAAATATACTGCAAAATTACGCATATAATATATATTGTGCAAAAACCGATATCGGTTTTCCGCAAAATTTTATAACTTTGCATCCGAAACACACAAAACGCTGCCCCGACCGGCAGCAACAATACAGAATCTAAGTATATATGTGTATTTCCGATTTATGTTTTTACGCATATCAGAACATAAGACCATAAGATTTCACAAGGCTCTGCCGCAGTCCATCCGGCGGTCATGGCATAAGCATGGCATGGAGCTGACGCTCGACATAAGGCCATCCGGACAGTTTGGAGGATCCTTCTGTCCTTTTGTCCTTCTGTCTACAAGTACTGCCAGCACATCTCACGCATTAACGGACAAAAGGCCTCTGAGATATTTTTGGACAGAAGGACAAAAGGACATAAGGCCGTCCGGATGGCTTATGTCGACCGCCTGCGGTCCATGTGATTATATGTGTGTCAATCCGGATGGTTATATAACCCTTATGAGAACTTATGAACTTATGTTCTTGACGCGCAAATAAGGCATCTTATAGAAAATGCACAGATACTAATGTCTGTACTTTACACAACTTCATAATAACCCAAACAAAAGAAAACCAAATGATACAGGAAACGAAGGCCGGCCGCTATCATGGCATATTGTTCATGGCGCTCTTCGCGTGCGCGGCCTGCTACATCGGCGAATGGAACCTGCTGAAGGCAATCAGTTTCTCACCGCTGATCATCGGCATCATCCTCGGCATGATCTACGCCAACTCGTTGCGCAACAACCTCCCGGAGACGTGGGGTCCGGGCATCAAGTTCTGCTCCAAGACCATACTGCGCCTGGGCATCATCCTATACGGATTCCGTCTGACGTTCCAGGACGTGATCCTGGTGGGGGTGCCGGGCATCACTATCGACGCCATCATAGTGGTGGTGACCATCCTGGGGGGCGTGCTGATAGGTAAGTGGCTCAAGATGGACAGCGACATCGCGCTGCTGACGTCCATCGGCTCGGGCATCTGCGGCGCGGCCGCGGTCCTTGGCGCCGAGGCCACCATCAAGACGCAGTCCTACAAGACCGCCGTGGCCGTGGCCACAGTGGTGATATTCGGAACGTTGTCGATGTTCCTCTACCCCATCGGCTACCGCATGGGCATCATCGACCTGACGCCGGAGCAGATGGGCATCTTCTCGGGAGCCACGCTGCATGAGGTGGCGCACGCCGTGGGTGCGGGCAACGCCATGGGCCAGGAGATCTCCAACACAGCCATCATCGTGAAGATGATCCGCGTGATGCTGCTGGTGCCTGTGCTGCTGATACTGGGCGTATGGGTCGCCGCGAAGGCCAAGAAGGCGGGAGGCACTGTCGGCAAGACCAAAGTGCAGGTGCCATGGTTTGCCGTATGGTTCCTGGTGGTGATCGGCTTCAACTCGTTCAACCTGCTGCCGCTGCAGGTGGTGGACTGGATCAACCAGTTCGACACCTTCCTGCTGACCATGGCGATGGCCGCCCTGGGCGCTGAGACCAGTTTCGACAAGTTCAAGCAGGCTGGCGCGAAGCCTTTCCTCCTGGCTGGCATCCTCTACATCTGGCTCCTTGGCGGCGGTTACATCCTGGCCAAGTACCTGGCCCCCGTCCTGGCCTGACCACATCGCCACAGGACCATAGACTCCGCAACGACTAATGTACGGACATCCCTTCGGGATGTTTCCCTCAGTCATCCGCCATGCAGCGCATGACAATCGGGACTCATCAAACATGCCGAAGGCATGTCCGTACATTAAGAGCGCGTTCCTTAAAATTTAGGGGCCGTAGGGGTCGCAGCCTTGAGGCGGATTCGGTCGCTTGCTGAAAGGAGCATACTTTCGTATGCGACTGAAAGCAAGCGGCCGAAGCCACCCAAGGATGCGATGGGTGAGTGAGCAATCCCCCGCGCCGCAATATACGGGGATTGTTAAAATCCCGTTTAATCTTTATATCAGTAATTTATTAGGGTGTTCAGTTTGATGTTCCAACTTTTTAGCTCTGGTATCATCTGC
>ERZ827108.2198-NODE-2198-length-21393-cov-5.005436_pt1 | contig 21393 bp, 20 predicted proteins | sample MGYA00519921_ERZ827108 | MGnify/ENA primary metagenome ERZ827108 (study PRJEB31778, sample SAMEA3449258) | human gut metagenome | biome: human gut; feature: human-associated habitat; material: faeces | place: United Kingdom | collected 2010/2012 ... | reverse complement strand
GCAAAGCCTTTATTTATGGGCTTTTCCGCGATTTTTCAAGCTACTCAAACTCAATTGTTCCAGGTGGCTTGCTCGTCAGATCATAGAATACGCGGTTGACGCCCTTCACCTCATTGATGATACGGCTCATGACAGTCTGAAGAACTTCCCACGGAATCTCTGCGGCCTCTGCGGTCATGAAATCGATCGTCTTTACGGCACGCAGGGCAACTGCATAATCATATGTTCTTTCATCGCCCATGACACCCACGGAGCGCATATTAGTTAGTGCTGCAAAATACTGGTTGACCTCCTGATCAAGACCGGCTTTTGCGATCTCTTCGCGGTAGATGTAGTCTGCATCCTGTACGATACGGACTTTTTCTGCTGTTACCTCGCCGATGATACGAATGCCTAGTCCCGGTCCCGGGAACGGCTGGCGGAATACGAGTTCACGCGGAATGCCAAGTTCCAGTCCGGCTTTGCGTACCTCGTCTTTAAACAGGTCGCGCAGCGGCTCTATGATCTCTTTGAAATCTACATTCTTCGGAAGACCGCCAACATTGTGATGAGATTTGATGACTGCAGATTCTCCACCAAGTCCGCTCTCTACCACGTCTGGATAGATGGTGCCCTGTGCCAGAAAGTCAACTGCACCGATTTTTTTCGCTTCTTCTTCGAAGACGCGGATAAATTCTTCGCCGATGATCTTGCGCTTCTGTTCCGGTTCGGTCACGCCTGCCAGCTTTCTGTAGTAACGATCCTGTGCATTGACACGGATAAAGTTCAGGTCGAACTGGCCTTTCGGTCCGAATACAGCTTCAACCTCATCGCCTTCGTTTTTACGGAGAAGACCGTGATCAACGAATACGCAGGTCAGCTGTTTGCCGATGGCTCTGGATAAAAGTCCGGCTGCCACGGAAGAATCAACTCCTCCGGAGAGTGCGAGCAGCACCTTTCCATCGCCTACTTTTTCGCGGATTGCGCAAATCGAATTCTCTACGAAGGAATCCATTCTCCAGTCTCCTGCACAGCCACAGACACCGCGCACGAAATTGTAGAGCATCTTCGTGCCTTCCTGCGTGTGGAGTACTTCCGGATGGAACTGGATTGCGTAAAGATGTTTTTCTTCATTTTCTGCTGCCGCAACCGGACAGTCTGCCGTATGTGCAGTGATTTTGAAGCCCGGAGCTGCTTCTGCAATATAATCAAAATGGCTCATCCAGCAGATTGTGGATGGCGATACATTACTAAACAGACGTGAGTTTGTATCGACAAAGACCTCTGTCTTGCCGTATTCGCGAACATCTGCACGTGTTACCACGCCACCGAGGAGGTGCTGCATCAGCTGTGCGCCGTAGCACAGGCCAAGCACCGGAATACCAAGCGCAAACAGTTCTTTTGTATACGTCGGTGAATCTGCTTCATAACAGCTGTTTGGTCCGCCGGTCAGAATGATTCCTTTCGGATTCATGGCTTTGATTTTCTCAATGTCGGTCCTGTAAGAGTAAATCTCACAATAGACATTGCATTCTCTGACACGTCTTGCAATGAGCTGATTGTACTGTCCTCCAAAATCGAGGACAATGACGGTTTCTCTTTCCATGTTTTCTCCGTTCCGCATCTGTAGTTTCCTTAGATGCATAATGAATTGATTGTTTTTCTGTCAGTTTTTCTTATTATAATGTAGGTTCTCCCGATTGGCAACCCATATTTTTTGCGAGTTTAATACAATTCCATTTAAAATATTGCGATTCTTTTGGATATAAGCATATTTTTTTCTGCTTTTTCCAGCAAGCCTGCCAAGTAGTATAACAACATGTAATATCTGCCTGAGAGACCTCTTCCTCCTGCCGAAATAACCATTGCATGTCCCGCCCCGAAACGCTATAATAATAGCAGAGATTTTATCCGACAGATATGGCTTCTGCCCTTACTGAAAGAAGAGGTGAATCTATGCATACAAAAAAAGACTTTCGAAAGCCAGCCCCTAACCGGGCAAAAGAATATTTTCTGATCACGGTTGCAGTGCTGATCATGGATATCGGAATTTATGTTTTCAAATTTCCGAATAATTTTTCGTTCGGCGGTGTCTCCGGTATGGCGGTTGTACTTTCCACAGCACTGCCCTTCACGGCATCGCAGATCAACCTTTTGATTAATCTTTTGCTGCTCGTTATCGGCTTTGCTTTTCTCGGAAAAAATTTCGGTGTGAAAACGGCTTATGTGACAGTGCTTTCTTCGATCCTGCTGAATATTTTTGAAAAGTTCTTCCCGATGCAGCACCCGCTTACTGATGAGATCATGCTGGAGCTTTGCTTCGCCATTCTGCTCCCGGCGCTTGCCGCGGCACTTCTCTTTTTTGAAAATGCTTCGGGCGGCGGCACAGATATCATTGCAATGATCATCAAGAAGTATTCAACGATGAATATTTCTACAGCACTGCTGGCCACGGATCTGATCGTTGTTGTCGTATCCTTCCTTATTTTTGACACGCTGACCGGACTTTGCTCGATTCTGGGACTTCTGGCAAAAACGCTTCTGATCGACAAGTCGATTGAGCGTATGAAGCTCAACAAATTTTTCACGATCGTTTCCAGCAATCCTCAGCCGATCTGTGATTTCATCACGCACGAACTGGATCACAGTGCCACAACGTACCACGCCCAGGGCGCGTATTCGCACCGGGATCGCACAGTCATTCTGACGGTTGTCGATGTAAAGCAGGCGATTTACCTGCAGCGATTTATTCACCGTACGGAACCGACCGCATTTACTGCAATCACAAAGAGCAGCGAGATCGTCGGCAAGGGATTTTCAAGCTACATTTAATTGAATCACGCATTGATTTTTTTCTTATTTCTGTATACAATAAATCTGGCTCTCCTGCTGCTTTGTAAGTAAAGTGCAGGATGCCAGATTTTCTTTTGAAGCAGGTCAGACAGAACACCTGTGAAAAAGCAGGCATCTCTGGTCTGAACCTGCTTTTATCATAAATGAATTTGCATATTTTTATTATGGAGGATTTTTTTAATGAACAATACACTTGATTATATTGCAGGACAGCTGAAAGCGCTCACCGCGATTCCGAGTCCGACCAGCTTTACAAAAGCTGCGGCAGATTATCTGCTTAAAGTACTTCGCGAAATGGGGTACGAACCAGAACTTTCAAATAAGGGAAACGTGTTTGTGACGATTGGCGGCAGCGGCAGCCCGCTGATTCTCGCCGCGCATATCGATACGCTTGGTGCGATGGTGCGCTCAATCAAGGAAAATGGACGTCTTCGGCCGACAACGCTCGGCGGTCATCAGTGGCGCACAGCGGACGGTGAAAACTGTACCGTCCACACCAGAGACGGCCGTGTCTACACCGGAGTCGTGCTTAACACAGAGCCCTCCGCACACGTTGCAGATCAGCCGATTGAACAGACAGAAGAAAATATGGAGATTCTGCTCGATGAAAATGTCGCATCCAAAAAGGAAACCGAGGCACTCGGCATCCAGACCGGCGATATCATCGCCATGGATCCAAAAACTGTCATCACAAAAAGCGGCTACATTAAAAGCCGTTTTCTCGATGACAAACTCTCCGCAGCAATTCTGCTCGGTCTGGCACGCACGGTAAAAGAAGAAGGGCTTGTTTTAAACCGCAAAGTTTCTCTTCTGTTTACTGTTTATGAAGAAGTGGGACATGGCGGAAGCTTCGTTCCGGCAGACACAGAAGAAATGATCTCAGTTGATATGGGCTGTGTCGGCTCAGATCTTGGCTGTACGGAGCGCATGGTTTCAATCTGTGCAAAGGATTCCGGCGGGCCTTACAATTATGACCTCATCACTGTATTTTCTGAACTTGCTAAAAAAGAAGGACTGGATTACGCAATTGATATCTATCCACATTACGGTTCTGACGTGGAAGCGACCCTTCGCAGTGGTCACGATATCCGCCACGGTCTGATCGGACCTGGCGTATACGCTTCACACAATTATGAGCGTTCTCACATGGATGGCGTTAAAAACACTTACCTTCTGTTAAAAGCTTACGTTACGAAGGAGTCATTATGAGTGAAAAAATTCTGTACCTGGAATGTAATTCCGGAATCAGCGGCGATATGACGGTCGCCGCCCTGCTCGATCTTGGTGCAAACAGGGAAGTATTGATGGAGGCACTTGAAAGCCTCCCTCTGACCGGTTATTCTGTCGAAATTAAAGATGTTTATAAATCCGGCATCCGCGCCTGTGACTTCAATGTCATTCTGGATTCCGCGCATGAAAACCACGACCATGATATGGAATATTTATACGGGGATGCGCATACATATGATGCTGCTGTATCTCATGAATATGCTCACGCACACGCGGATGAAGTTGAGGAGCATGCACATTCTCACGGACATACACACACACACACCGGTGAATATCCTACAAACGAAACAACAGATGCTCATCTTGAACACGCAGTAAATGAAGTAACTGATGCTCATGCTGAACACACAGCGAATGAAACACCGGGCACTCCTGCACACCACCATCATCACGATGCCCGCAATTTAAATGACATCACCCAGATTATCATGGCTGGCCGTCTTACCGAGAATGCAAAATCACTTGCACTTAAAATTTTCCGGATTCTGGCACAGGCCGAGGCAAAGGTACATGGGAAATCAATCGATGAAGTTCATTTTCATGAGGTCGGTGCCGTTGACTCAATTGTCGACATTACGGCTGCCGCTGTCTGCCTCGACAATCTCCAGCCAGATCAGGTCGTTATCTCTGCGCTGACGGACGGAACAGGCCAGATTCGCTGCCAGCACGGGCTGATTCCGGTGCCGGTACCTGCTGTGACAGCCATTGCATCAAATGAACGTCTTACACTGAAAATCAGAAACGTAGAAGGCGAACTTGTGACACCAACCGGAGCAGCCATCGCCGCCGCTTTTCGGACAGAATCTACGCTTCCAGACTCTTTTGAAATTCTGCGCACCGGTTTCGGCGCAGGCAAGCGTACTTATACCGGTGTATCCGGATTTCTCCGTGCCATGCTTCTGCAGTCTTCTGCCGAGGAGGATCACGATACAATCCTGAGCATGGAAACAAACATCGATGACTGCACCGGGGAAGCGCTTTCATTCACCCTTCAGCAGCTGCTCAAAGAAGGTGCGCTGGATGCCTTCTGTATCCCAATTTATATGAAGAAAAATCGCCCTGCCTATCTGCTCAAGGTGCTCTGCCAGCCGGATGACCGCGCCAAAATGGAAGCGATCATTTTCCACAACACCACAACAATTGGAATCCGTTTTCAGGAAATGCACCGCACGAAGCTGGATCGCCGGATCATTGCAGTCGAGACCCCCTGGGGCATGGCAGATGTCAAATGCTGCACCTACGGCTCCGATACCTACTATTATCCGGAAAACGACAGCGTAAAACAGCTGGCCCTTTTAAACGAGGTGGGATTTTCGGAAATGTATGGAATGATTCAGGCATACACAAGGGCGAAAGGACTTTGATCTGACTAAAAAAAACTGCTGCACAAAAGCAATCCTTTACCTATTGTGCAGCAGTTTCTTATAGCGATCCTTGTAAATAATGCATTTAAGGCAGTTCAGCAGAGTGCGAAAGACTCAGGACGCATCTTTTTGCTCTTATCCTACTACGTTTCCATCCTCGTTTAAGATATGACAGATCGAATGCTCCACCATGTCAGATACTGCATTTTCCGTATAAAAGGCCATATGCGGCAGCATCAGGACATTCGGCAAATCTTTTAAAATCGACATTTCACGATGTCCCACGACCTGATATTTATAATCACCATAGAAAATGCCAAGCTCATTCTCAATCACGTCAAGCGCAGCTGCTCCTACTTTTCCACTCTCCAGTGCGTTTAGAAACGCCGGTGTATCGATAATGCTGCCGCGCGCTGTGTTGACGATCACCACACCATCTTTCATCTGGCGAAGCGTCTCCTCATTTACCATATGGTAGCTGCTCTTTGTCGCTGGAGTGTGGAAAGTAATGACATCACTTTTCTCAAACAACTCATCAAGTGTACAGTACGATGCATACTTCTTTGCCTCTTCATTTTCATATGGGTCACAGGCCAGAAGGCGGCATCCAAATCCCGAAAGATTGCGCAGGACATGCGTTCCAATTTTTCCGGTTCCGACTACTCCGACCGTAAGGCTGCCAATCTCTCTTCCGATATTTCCATTTAAGGAGTAATCCATGCCCTCCGCACGCTTGATGATGGATTTCATTCTGCGCAGCGCCATCAGGATCAGCATCACTGCATAATCCGCCACACTTCCGGTCGAATACGTCACATTGCTGACCTTCATGTCAAGACGGCGCGCCGCATCCAAATCGATATGGTCATAGCCGATGGTTCTCGTCGAAACATGCTTTACCCCCTGCTCTCTCCACGCGCGCATGATATCCCCGGTAATCGGTGTTGTAATGACACTCACACCTTCACAGCCCGCTGCAAGATGCGCATTTTCCACTGACGGTGTCTCGCGAATTGAAAGAATCTCCACTCCATACTGCTTTCCAAATTTTTCAAAAAATGCTGCTTCATCAAAATCCCGATAATTATATGCTGCTATTTTCATGATTACCTCTTTTTCTGATATTTCAATCCCTCTTTAACCGAGTAGTGAAGCGGATTGCGAATATCCGCTTTGGCTTTTTTGTTACTACATTTCTTTTTTACGCCCGCACTGCCCAGCGCATCTTGGTAGACTTTGCTCGGCTGTTTCGGATACACTCTTCTTTCGACGGACGAATGACATCTTTTGCGATATCCTGATAAATCCCCTCCCGGTAAAAACGCTGGAACGACTTCTTTACCAGCCGGTCTTCACCGGAATGGAAGGTCAGAATTGCCACTTTTCCGCCCGGTTTCAGCACACCAGGCAGCTTTTCCAGCAGAGAGTACAATACTTCGTATTCGTGATTCACGTCGATCCGCAGTGCCTGAAATGTGCGCTGACTGGACTTACGAACCATCTCCTTATAATCCTTCTCCGGAAGAAATTTCAGCGCTTCCTCAATCTCATTATGAAGCTCCGTAGTCGTCCACCCTTCTTTATTCCGGCGATTTCTTGCCGTAATTCTCGCTGCGATCTCCTCTGCATACGGCTCGTCCGAATTTTCTACAAGCATACCAACCAGTTCCTCTTCCGTCACAGAAAGCAGCCGGTCAGAGGCACTTTCTCCCTTTTGCGGATTCATGCGCAGATCCAGCGGTCCATCTGCCTTGTAGGTAAAACCGCGCTCTGGATTATCAATCTGCATCGAGGAAACACCAAGATCTGCCAGTACAAAATCAAATTTTCCGGCTTCCTCAGCTACCTGATCGATATTCGCAAAATTCAAAAGCTTTACGGTCAGAATTTCCGGCCCATAACCAAGCTTTTCAAGCCGTTCTTTTGTCTTTTCCGATTCAATCGGATCCACATCCAATGCATAAAGATGCCCCTGTCCCTGCAGGCATTCCAGCATTCTCCTCGTATGGCCACCGTATCCAAGTGTCGCATCCAGTCCCTGCTGTCCTGGCTGGATCTGGAAAAAGTCAAGAATCTCATTTACACAGATCGAAATATGCATTCCGGCCGGTGTCCCGCCCTTACTGATTACTTTTTCAATTGTGTCTCCGTACTTCTCCGGGTTGAGTTCCTTATATTTTTCTTTATAGGATCTTGGATGGGTACCGGAGTAACGCACACGTCGTTTGTGAACGGTCTGCTGCCCAGATGGGTTTTCTGCCGAAGTATTTATTTTATTTTCCATTTTCCTGCTTGTTCCTTTCCTTTTTTCTGGATTGCTGCCATCAAAGCGGATATCCGCAGCCCCGCAGCGGACTTACCTGATTTGCGTCAGAGCCAGGAGGCGCACAGCTCTTCCTCCCTTATTTTTGTAATCTGCACCGCCTCCAGCCAGTCGCCAAAAGCCACCTTTCCTGCCGCAGTGCATGCTGCAAGGGTATATTCCGGCGTCTGCCGCAGCAACATCCAAAGCTCTGGATTTCTGTCCTCTGATTTATCAGAAATCCCACCCGCATTTTTTACGTATCTTAAAAGCCAGCGTGTACAATCTGCCCGTTCCATTCCGTATCCCATTCCGCGTCCATTCCATTTCACGACACTTTCTTTCATGGACCAAAGTGCCTGAAGCAGCTGTTCCCGCTCCGGCAAACTTTCACAGGATTCCACAATCTGGCGTTCTTTTTCCGTGCAGATGCGGCGCATCAGGCTTTCTTTATACGGAAATCTCCGCTCAATATCAATTCCCACCGGGATCGTATCCAGCGCACAGGCACAGGCCGCCCGGCAATGGCTCAGATTAAAATGAAGTCCGGGATACGCTCTGCTATAGGGCTTTCCCTCCTCCGTTTTCGCAAGCGAAAGTTCAGAAAGCGTCTGAATTCCATACATTTCGCCAATCACACGCTGAAACAGCAGCCAGGCAGTGAGATGCTCCCGCTGATTTTGCAGCTTTTTTTCGCTTTGCGCAAGTGCTTCCGCCTCTGAAGAATCCAGAAGCCCGGATCGCATGGCTGCTCGCAGTAAGGGGGATTTCCATTCTTGTTCTTTCAATTCGCAAATATAAATGTTCATTTCATTAGACTAGCAGAAATGAGCGCGTTTTTCAAGTCAAAGCGGATATTAGGTTCGATTCGCTGCGGATAAGATCAGGAAGAATTCTTTCCTGTGATATTTCTTATTTTCTTCTTGCATTATTTGCATTAATATGTATAATACAAACAAGAACACGAAACGCTTCTTATGTACTCTCTGAATCTTTTTCTATAGCAATACCAGAAAATCACGCATAAAAGCAGGCAAGAAAAGATTCCGAGAGATTATTTCTTACCAACGGAGGTTTCCCATGATCATTAAAATCAACCAGCGTTCTGAAATCCCGCTGTATCTTCAATTGCGCAACCAGATCGTAACCGGCATCGGAAAAGGGGCATTAAAACCTGGTGAATCACTTCCGACCGTACGGCAGCTCGCCACCGATCTTGGCATCAATTCGATGACTGTCAGCAAAGCATATCAGCTGCTCAAGGCCGAAGGATTTCTGGAAACAGACCGGCGCCGCGGTAGCGTCGTCTCGCTCCCTGACGCAAACCGTCCCGGCGCAGCTGCCGCTTTTGAAGAAAAACTGACCGATGAACTCGAACTGCTCACCGCCGAAGCCAAAGTGCACGGCATGACACTGCAGGATTTTCTTTCTTTTTGCACCAACGCATTTCTTGAGATGGAGGTAGTATCATGATGCTGTTTCTGATTATGCTGTTTACCGATCTTTTCATGGTCGGCATCTGCTTTTCTGTCTATGGAAAAGCGACCCTTTATCACGATCATATGCTGCTCGGGGTACATATTCCGGAAGATAAGCTGGAAACGCCATCCGTCACTGCCCTGATTGCATCCTATAAAAAGCAGAACCGCCATTTCTATCTGATCCATCTGATCCTTGGGGCTGCTGTTTCGCTGCTCGCGTTCTGGTATACCTCAATCCTCATCATCTGCTGGAGTATCTGGCTTGTCGCATTTTTCTACGGCATTTTTTCCGATCTTTACCGTACACACCGCATGCTTTACTCACTTAAGACAGAAAATGGCTGGTATGACGATCTGGAAGAACCGGTCACAGCGGCTGCTGATACGAGCGTCTCTGCGCCGACTCGGAGGCTCACGCCGCTTTGGCTGCAATTTCTTCCGCTATTGCTCTTTCTGATTCCTGTTTTGTTTCCTTCCATCCGTGAGCAGATTTTCCGTCATCCAGAAATGCAGCTGCCGCTGGTATGTGCCACTGTCGTCGGCCTCTTTTTTCCATGCATGGCTGCCACAATCCTTCACTCCGGAAATAAAATTTACAGTGAACATTCTGAAATCAATCTGCAGCTGAATACACTAGAAAAAAGGACATGGTATTTCTGTCTGCTGCTTTCCAGCCTGTGTAACGCGTTTTCTTTCCTGGTGCTGCTTTGGCAGACTGCTTATCAGCCATTTTCAGGCATCCTGCCCTTTTCTGTAATTGCAGCACTTCCGGTCATTGTATTGCCGATCTGTATCTGGCGTCTTCACGTCAAAAAGAAAGCAATCCTCGCCACAGACACGGCCCCGCTGTACGTCGATGACGATTATTTCTGGAGAAACGGCTGGTATGACAATCCGAACGATCCGCGGGTTCTCGTGCAGAACCGCTATTCTTCTATGAACTATACCTTTAATTTCGGCCGACCGATTGGGAAAGTGCTTACTTACGGAATCTGTCTTGCAGTCGGTGCTCTGTTCCTCTGGATGTGCCTTCTTTTCCTGAAAATGGATTTCACACCGATCCGCCTTACCATCACAGGCGAAAACGTTTCAATTACATCCGGATATACCGATGCCGATTTTCAGCTCCGTGATATTGAAGAGATTCATCTGCTCGACCAGCTGCCGGCTGAATCCTTCACCAAAACAAACGGCTCCGCGGATAACCGTATGCTGCTTGGTATCTTCTGGGGAAGCCAAACGGGAAACTGCCGGATGTATGTGACACTGCGTGAATCACCGGTTCTTGAAATTCGGGTGCCTGAGTACACCGTTTTTTTGAACAGCACGACTCCGGGGCAGACACAGGCGTGGTATGAGGAGCTTCTCGCTGCCAGATACGTTTTCACCTTTTCTGATTAGCCCCCTCTTCCCTCACAAACACTTCTCTTAGCCGCTCTACCGCCCGTTTTTCGATCCGGGATACGTAGGAGCGGCTGATTCCAAGCTCCTTTGCGATCTCGCGCTGTGTGCGTTCTTTTCTGCCGAGCAGCCCGTACCGCTCACAGATCACCTGCAGCTCCCGTCCATCCAGCACACGCTCCAGGCACTCCCGAAGGCGCAGGATATTTTTTTCCTGCTCCATCTCCTCCAGAATATCCACTGGTTCACTCTCAAGAATATCCATCAGCCGCAGTTCCCGTCCATCCTGATCGGTTCCAATCCTTTCCTGCATCGAAATCTCCCGGCTCAGTTTCTTTTTTGTACGCAGCAGCATCAGCAGTTCATTTTCAATACAGCGCGCCGCGTATGTGGCCAGCCGGTTATTTTTGGTACAGTCAAACGTCATTACCCCTTTGATCAGTCCGATGATCCCTGTTGAGATCAGGTCATCCGGATCGTGCTCCGGTGACTGATATTTTTTTGCGATATGCGCCACCAGCCTTAGATTGTGCTCGATCAGCTTATTTCTGGCTTCCAGATCCCCCTTCTTCCAGCATGCCAGATAATACTTTTCTTCTTCCTCCGAAAACGGCTTTTCAAATGTTTTCAACAAAGCACCTCTAAGCGGTTTTATGTTATCTTATGAAAAATATAGGCCGGAAGTGCCTGTTCCATGGATTTTGTGTTACATTTTCTTTCAATACCGCTAGACTATTTTTCAGATTCCATATATAGTAAAAATAGTTGCTTTCCCATTTGACCGATTCAGACAAGTGGGACAAACTCACCCATAAGAATGTTTATAAACGAGTAGTAAAGCAGATACAACTATCCACTTTAATTTTACACACAAGGAGAACCTACTATGGCAAAATGGCTTGATACTGCAATTTTCTATGAAATTTATCCGCAGTCCTTCCAGGACAGCAACGGAGATGGAATCGGTGATTTTCAGGGAATCATCCGCCGTCTCGACTATATCCGTGACCTTGGCTGCAATGCGATCTGGATGAATCCCTGCTTTGAATCATCCTTCCATGACGCAGGCTATGATGTAACCGACTATTACCAGGCTGCTCCACGCTACGGCACAAATGAAGACCTGAAGCAGCTCTTTGATGAAGTGCATCGTCGGGGTATGCATATCCTGCTTGATCTTGTTCCGGGACATACCTCTGTCGAATCTCCATGGTTTAAAGCATCCTGCTCACTGGAAGAAAATGAATATTCCAACCGCTATATCTGGACGAATGATATGATGTGGGCAAAGGAAAAGATTCCAGGCATCAACAACTGGCTTTTCGGTATCTCTGACCGTGCCTCTGCCGTAGCGGTCAACTGCTTTTCCACTCAGCCGGCTCTAAATTACGGATTCGGCACCGTAACTGCTCCGTGGCAGTTTTCTGCTGATTCAGAAGAAGCCCAGAAAGGCCGCCTGATCCTGCAGGATATCATGTCATTCTGGCTTGATCTTGGCTGTGACGGTTTCCGCGTCGACATGGCTGCCAGCCTTGTAAAAGCGGATCCGGACCATCATTACACGAAGCTGCTGTGGCAGAAGGTTCGTGCCTTCCTCGATGAAAAATATCCGGAAGCAGCACTTGTCTCCGAATGGGGGGATCCGAAGGAAGCACTTGAAGCCGGTTTCCACATGGACTTCCTGCTCCACAACGGTCCGACACACTACATGGATCTCTTCCGCGAGACACCGTACTTCTCCAAAAAAGGTGACGGCGATATCAGTGAATTCGTCAAGGCTTATCTGGAGCACTACAACCGCACAAACGGCAAAGGCCTTTGCTGCATCCCGTCAAGCAACCACGACATGAAGCGTATGCATCATCTGCTCGACGAGGAGGAGATGAAAATTGCATTTGCATTCCTTCTGACCATGCCTGGCTGCCCGTTCATCTATTACGGAGATGAGATCGGTATGCGTTACATGGACGGAATGCCATCCAAAGAAGGCGGCTATGACCGTACCGGCTCCCGTACGCCAATGCAGTGGGATCACAGCGCAAATGCAGGCTTTTCCAGCGCCGCTCCGGCAAATCTTTATCTTCCGATCGACCCAGATGAAAACCGTCCGACCGTTGAAAAGCAGCTGGCTGATCCGGATTCCCTCTTAAACCTCATAAAAGCGCTGACCCGTCTGCGCAGTGAACATCCGGCGCTTCTCTCCGGCAGCGATATCCGCTTCCTGTATGCCGAGCCGCACGCATTTCCGTTCGTCTATGAAAGACTGCATGAAACGGAAACACTCACCATTATCCTGAATCCGTCGGCAAACGAAGCCTCCTGCCCGCTTGAAACAAATCCAGGCGAAGTGATCTTCTCCTACGGCGGTGACGCGAAATGGGAAACCGGAACACTTACCGTACCGAAATGCAGCTTCACAATCTGCCGCAGATAAAATCAAAAAGCTTGTGTCGTGCTGCACAAACTTCATAAGCAAATAATACATTAAAAGGAACGGCACCCGCTTTTCATAGATGCCGTTCCTTTTTCTCTGTCAAAGCGGATATTCTCAATCTGCTTCGCTACTTGCCTGGTTCGGTTAAATGCTCATTTATACTGTCCGTCCAGCAATATTTTGCCATGTTTATAACATACACTGCAAAATTCAAAACGGGCATTTTCCCTCACTCTCACAGTCTCTTCCGGTAATCACTCGGCGTACACCCGTAAAATTCCCGGAATCTTCGGATAAAATAACTGAAATTCCCATATCCGACCTGAAATCCTACCTCCATTACGGAAAGTGGTGTTGTCTGCAGCAGGATACACGCCTGCTCGATGCGGTAACGGTTCAGGTACTGTACAAAACTCACATGAAACGTCTCCGAAAAGTAATTGGAAAAATATTTTGGGGACATGTGAATGATCTCTGCGGCCTGTTCCAGCGAAATATGCTCCTGATAATGCTCCGCAACGTACCTCAGTACTTCTTTTAAACGAAGCGCCGTCGTGGAATGCTCTCTTTGCAGCTGGGAACGTACCACAAACTGCTGGTTTTGTTCCAGCAAAGCAAGCACCCGGTAAAGATTCGCTTTAATCAACAGCTGGTATGCCGTCGGCTGTCTGGTGCAGAGGCTTCTAAGTTCCTCCAGCACCTGTAAAAGCTCCGCATGTCCATTTTGCGCGCTCCCTATCTTCTGTGGAAACCAGCGCTGGTCCCCGATCGGATTGAGAATCGTTGTCTGCGTATAGTCATTTTCACGGAAATCCAGACTTTTCATCGAAAATACAAATGAATAATAATCGTTTTCGAACCCGTTTCCCTGAATCTGATGAATCTGCCCGGAATTAAAGAAAAAGATATCGCCTTCTTCTCCTCGCAGCTCCCTCCCATCCACCATAATCTGCAGCGTCCCTTTTGCCACGGTCAGGATCTCTACATCATCATGCCAGTGGCAGGCGACAAAAATCTCCGGTCTCCCGTGCCTTCCCTGCTCCGCTGTATAATATTGAAACGGAAAAAGCAGGGACCCATGTACCCGCTTTTCCTCCAGATCATTTTTCATATATCAACTCTCTGCCTTTTTTAATTTTTCCTCCGTTTTTCTCACGGTAACGAGATAACTGGAAATCAGGATCACATCTGCTCCGAACCACGCCAGTACCTCTGCCAGAAATACACCGGTCTCGCCAACCACTGCCGGAAGCAACAGGGCTGCCGAAGTACGCATGATAAGCTCGCCAATTCCGGAAATCATCGGCCATACCGTATTGCCCATTCCCTGCAGCGAAGAGCGAATGATATACAGCACATACAGCACCGGGAGGCAGACACACATGATCGTCAGATATCGGTAAGCAACCGAGATCGTCTCTGCAATCTCCTGCTCCGTTCCCGAAACAAAGCCACTGAGAACCAGACGGCCGGACAGCAGCATCGTAACGGCGATCACTGCTGAAGTAGCCACTGCCGCCACAAGTGCCGATCGTACTCCTTTATGAATGCGGTCCATCCGGCCTGCGCCAAGGTTCTGTCCGACGTATGTTGTCATTGCAAATCCATAAGAAGAAGTTGCAATCTCCAACACGCCATGCAGTTTGCTTCCTGCCGTAAAGCCTGCAATAAAGACCATTCCATAGCGGTTTACCACACTCTGTACGATCATGCCGCCGCCTGCGATCAGAAGGTTCTGCAGTGCCATCGGCATGCTGAGAATGAACATTCCCTTCGAAAGCCTGCCGTCCAATCTGAAGTCTGACCGTGCAAGTGCAAGAATCTCAATCTTTCTTACCCGGTTAAAGCACAGGATACAGGAACACAGCTGTGCCGTTACGGTAGCGATCGCCGCACCTGCAATTCCCCATCCAAACACAGTGACAAACAAAAGATCCAGCAGAACATTGACAATTGATGCGACTGCCATCGCACGCAGCGGTGTCTGACCATCACCAAGAGCCCGAAGAATCGCTGCAAACAGGTTGTAGCCGGTGATGACCGGAATGCCGAGGAACGAAATCCGCAGATACACCATGGCATATGGTACGATTTCTTCCGGCGTACTCAGAAGTCCGAGCATTGCCCGGGCAAAAATCTGCCCGAATAGAAACAGTACAACAGCACCCAAAGCGGAAAGCACGGCAGAATTTCCAACTGCACGCCTGAGTTTTTTTCCATCCTGCGCACCAAACGCCTGTGACATCACGATTGAAAATCCCTGTGTCAGCCCCTGCAGAAATCCGAGAATAACCCAGTTCGGCCATGTCGTCGCACCGAGCGCTGCAAGTGCATCCACGCCGAGAAACTTTCCCACTACCATGCTGTCCACCACGGAATACAGCTGCTGGAATACATTTCCCAGCATCAGCGGGATCGCGAATGCAATGATCAGTGCGATCGGTTTTCCCTCTGTCATATTCTGAATGTGCGGTCTTTTATTATGTGATTTCCTTTTTTTTGATTCTTTTACGCCGTCCGTTTTTTCCTCACGGAGTTTTTCGTTCCTACGTTCTTTTTCTTCAAGGACACTTTTTTTATCGGTATACGTTTCGTGGGCGTCCATTTCGCTGCCTCCTTCATACTGCGGTCAAGTTCTGCAGTAAAGCAGACCTTTGCAAGATCCCCTTACAGGATTCCATGACCAGTCTCTGGCAAGTATAGCACTCATAACCACCCCAAACAATATACAAAAAACGGGATTCATTGTACAAAATCCCGCTTCTTCTGTTAAAAATCATGCTTTTCGCCCCTGTTTTTGATCCAATTTCCTTTTTGGGCTTTCTCTTTAATTTTTACTCTTTTCTTCGGAGCAGATCATACTGCGCCCCCTGTCTATCGAGCAGTATCCACAGGGACTGTTTTGAATGCGGCGCACTTTCCATCTCCTCACCATCATCATTTCGAATGGAAAGAACCGTCGTGACGATGTTATCACCGTTTGGCTTCATGATCTCAATCTGCTCACCGACTGTAAACTTATTTCTCTGCTCGATATGGATGCGTCCATCCTCCGCCACATCGCCGATAATACCAAGGTATGTGTATTCCTTTACGTACGTATTGCTGTCGTAGATCTGCGACTCGTGGTCTGGTTTTCCATAGAAAAATCCGGTTGTAAACTGGCGATACGTACAGTTGGAAATCTGATCCAGATACCAGTCCATATTCGCCTCATACCGCTTCGGATCTGCCGCATAATCATCAAGCGCCTTACGGTATGTCCGCGCCACAGTCGCCACGTACAGCGCCGTTTTCATCCGCCCTTCCACCTTCAGGCTGTCAATGCCCGCATCGATCAGATCCGGAATATGCTCGATCATACACAAATCTTTCGAATTGAAAATGTAGGTGCCTCGCTCATTCTCCTCCACCGGAAGATATTCACCCGGTCTTGTCTCCTCCACCACTGCATATTTCCATCTGCACGGATGTGTACAGGCACCATGGTTCGCATCTCTTCCCGTAAAATAATTGCTCAGAAGGCATCTGCCGGAATATGAGATACACATCGCACCATGCACAAAGGTCTCAATCTCAAGGTCATCCGGAATATGCTCCCGGATCGTTTTGATCTCCCGCATGGACAGCTCTCTGGCGGAAACCACACGCTTCGCGCCAAGCTCATACCAGAAACGGTATGTCTCATAATTGGTATTGTTTGCCTGCGTACTGATGTGTCGCTCGATCTCCGGACATACCCGTTTTGCAATCTGAAATACGCCCGGATCTGCGATGATCAGCGCATCCGGCTTTATCTTTTTCAGCTCTTTAAAGTATTCCTCCACGCCTTCCAGATCATAATTGTGAGCGAGAATATTTGCTGTCACATAGACCTTGACGCCATGCTCATGGGCAAACGCAATGCCCTCCGCCATCTCTTCTATTGAAAAATTTTTGGCTTTTGCCCTCAGACCAAACGCCTCTCCACCGATATACACAGCGTCCGCGCCAAAAATAACGGCTGTTTTCAATACCTCCAGGCTGCTCGCCGGGATCAGTAATTCCGGATGTCTCATGTCTTTTCTCCGTTCTGTTTCCTTGCTGTTATACAGTCAAAATATGATATTTCATACTCATCATCATGAATATGCCTGCCTTACTTATGATACAGATATATTTTTCTGTTTCACAGGCAGATGGTATCCTTTTGCTTCACTGTCACCGCCGCTCCGTCTCCGACCGGAACGATCGAAGTCAGCAGGCCATCTGTATGCTTAAGCACATACAAATATTCCCGCATCCGCTTGTAGATCGTGCGGTTTCGGCGCTCCACCGCGTAATGCGACTCAATGATGTCCCCGTCCTGCAGCACATTGTCTGAGACAAGCACGCCGCCCGTCCGGAGCAGCCGCAGCGCATCCGGCAGAAAACGAATGTACTGCCCCTTTGCGGCGTCCATGAAAATCATGTCATAGGATTCATTCAGCCCTTTCATGATCTCCAGTGCATCGCCCTCCAGCAATGTGATGCGATTTTCGCGCCCTGCTTTTTTAAAATTCTCTTTTGCAGCCGGAATCCGTTTTTCATATTTTTCGATCGTTGTGATCTGGCACTCCTCCGACGTATGATCTGCCATCAGAAGCGCAGAAAATCCGACCGCTGTTCCAACTTCCAGAATCTTTTTGGGCTGATGCACGGCCAGGAGCACTTTCAGAAAACTCTGCATATCCTGGCGGATGATCGGTACTTCGTCCTGAAGTGCCTGACGCTGCAGCGCATCCAGAAACGGACCATTTCCAGTATCCAGTGAATTGATGTAAACCGCCATGCGCTCCTGTACGATCATACGTGTTTCATTTCCTTTCTGCAATAACGTCCACAGGATGCTGTCATTTTTTCTCTCACAAATTCAGTCCTCTTGTCACATCCTGCGTATCAAGCTCAACGCTCTGTGCGATCTCAGTCGTGACCTTCTGTAAGATCCTGCAGACTCGCAGCTCACTGCGCAGAAATGCATCGACCTGCGCATCGCGCCGGAAATCCTCATACTCCCGGCCAAGGCGCTCCATTTCCTCATACATGTCGACCGATTCTTTTGTGTTCTGCACTTCAAAAATATGGCGGCGGAATCGATTGATTCGTTCCCTCTTTTGCGGATCCTTTGCTACTTCATCCCTTACACGGCAGAACTCCTGATACTCACTGCTCTCCTGGATCGCCTTTACAAGCTCTGCCGTACAGCTCTCTATTTTCTTCATTTATTTACTCAACTTCCATAATGATCGGTAATATCATCGGACGCCGCTTCGTCCGCTTCCAGAGAAACTCCCCGAGTGAATCGCGGATCGCATTTTTCATCTTGCTCCAGTCGGTTACCCGATGAGACAGACAGTTCTGCATCGCATCCTCGACGATCTCACGCGCCTCTTCCATCAGATCCTCTGCCTCACGTACATAAACAAAGCCACGAGAAACAATATCCGGTCCTGCCAGGATCTGATTTGAATATTTTTCCAGAGTCAGCACTGCGATTACAATACCGTCCTCTGCCAGATGCTGACGGTCACGCAGTACAATATTTCCAACGTCGCCGACACCAAGGCCATCGACAAGAATCGCACCGGTCTGTACATGGCCAGTCACCTTTGCACTGTCCTGATCCATTTCAAGTACATCGCCGGTCTTCATGATAAAGATATGATCCTTCGGTATACCGATGTTTTCCGCCAGCGTCGCCTGCGCTTTCAGGTGACGGTACTCGCCATGCACCGGAAGTGCATATTTCGGATGCACCAGCGTATAGATCAGCTTGATCTCCTCCTGGCATGCATGTCCGGATACGTGGACATCCTGGAAAATAACGTTTGCTCCCTTCATCGAAAGCTCATTGATGACCTTGGAAACTGCTTTTTCATTGCCTGGGATCGGATTGGAACTGAAAATAACCGTATCGCCCGGCTTGATCACGATCTTCTTATGGACATTTGCTGCCATTCTGGACAGTGCTGCCATCGATTCTCCCTGGCTTCCCGTCGTGATCAGCACCATCTGGTCGTCCGGATAATTTTTCATCTGTTCCAGATCGATCAGCGTATTCTCCGGAATATTCAGATATCCAAGCTCCGCAGCCGTGGAAATGACATTGACCATACTGCGGCCTTCCACTACTACTTTTCTTCCATATTTATAGGCGGTATTGATGATTTGCTGTACACGGTCCACATTCGAAGCAAACGTTGCGATGATGATACGGTGATCGCGGTTTTCCGCAAACAGATTGTCGATCGTGCGGCCAACAGTACGCTCAGATGCTGTGAAGCCCGGACGCTCTGCATTTGTACTGTCGCACATCAGTGCAAGCACGCCCTTCTTTCCGATCTCCGCAAAACGCTGCAGGTCGATCGCATCGCCAAATACCGGTGTGTAATCCACCTTAAAGTCTCCGGTATGCACTACGATACCGGCCGGAGAATAAATCGCCAGGGCTACTGCGTCCTGAATACTGTGATTTGTCTTGATAAACTCGATGCGGAACTCGCCAAGATTAATGGACTGTCCCGGTTTTACGACTTTCCGTTTAGTGCCACGCATCAGATTATGTTCGGTCAGTTTGCGCTCTATCAGCCCCATCGTCAATTTCGTCGCATACAGCGGCACGTTCAGCTCCTTGAGAATATACGGCAGCGCACCGATATGATCCTCATGGCCGTGGGTAAATACCATACCTTTTACCTTACTGATGTTTTCTTTCAAATACGTTACATCCGGAATCACTATATCAATACCGAGCATATCATTTTCCGGGAACGCCATACCGCAGTCCACGATCACAATACTTTCGTTATACTCAAATGCGGTCATATTCATTCCGATCAGGCCAAGACCTCCGATCGGGATGATTTTCAGTTTCATTGTCTGTTCTTTTTTCAATCTGCACCTCCAAAACTACTGCCATCTCCGGAAAAGCATCCTGAAAGCTCGCCTTTTCGGCTTTTCAGACTATATTTCCGCACAGCAGCACACAAACAGCGGAACGCGCCAGTACGCGCATCCCGTCTTTCACCGGTAACTTTTTTTCTATCTGCCTTACTGCTTTACGACGGCACATGGCCGCTTCGGCAGTTATATTCTTCTCAGCTGATTACAATATCCGATGTTTCACCGTTTATCACAGTTCCAGATCCACATCATCCAAAAGCTCTGCAAATATCTTTGATACCGCTTCCAGTTCTTCGTCATCCTCTACAAACACGTACCTGGCCTCTGCTTCTCCGTCTTCAGAGAGATCCTTGAGCAGATAAGCCTCTGCCTCATCCTCTTCTGATTCCGTCACGAGAAGATAGGAAACTCCGGCAATCCTGGTTTCTTCCACCACAAAGAACCCGACCGCTTCTGTTTCTCCGTCCGGGCAAAACTCAATTTTCTTCGTCATTCTTTTTCCTTTCAAGGCTGTCAAGATATCCCTGCAGGATATACACTGCAGCCAGCATGTCTACATATTCTTTTCGATTTTCACGGCGCACGCCTGCTTCGATCAGTGTACGGTCCGCAGCTACTGTCGTAAGGCGCTCATCCCACATGTGTACCGGAAGTCCGGTTCTGCGTTCGAGCATTGCCTTAAACTCCATCGTTTTTTCTACACGTTCCCCACTCGTATTGTTCATGTTTTTGGGAAGTCCCAGCACGAATTCTGTCACCTGATACTCTGCCACCAGTGCTTCGATTCTTGCAAGCGTCTTCCTCAGTTTATTCTCCGATGTCCGTCTGACAATCTCGATTCCCTGTGCTGTAATCCCGAGCGGATCACTCACAGCCACCCCCACAGTTTTCGAACCGAAATCCAGTCCCATGATCCGGATCATTCGCCGTCGTTCTGCCAGGATTTATTCTTGATATATTCCCTGAGCAGCTCCTCAACCAACTCGTCACGCTCCACCTTCATAATCATGCTGCGTGCATTTTTGTAGCTTGTAATGTACGTCGGATCCCCGGACATAATATAGCCCACGATCTGATTTACCGGATTATAGCCCTTCTCAGCCATTGCATTGTAAACAAGATCAAGCACCATTTTCACGCGGGTCTCCGGGTCTGTGTTAAAAGTAAAATATTGTGTGTTATTAATATCTGCCATTTCTTCACGCCCTTATCCTAAACTGTATTTCCATTCTATTCTAATATAAGAACCGAAATTTTTCAATATTCTATTAACTATTCCATTCCTTTTTTCATCTTGCAAGTTACGATTCAGAAATTGTAACTGTTCAGAGCCAAGCAAAATTTCATAAAACAGGCGGAAAATGCTTG
>ERZ827108.2197-NODE-2197-length-21409-cov-31.425354_pt1 | contig 21409 bp, 18 predicted proteins | sample MGYA00519921_ERZ827108 | MGnify/ENA primary metagenome ERZ827108 (study PRJEB31778, sample SAMEA3449258) | human gut metagenome | biome: human gut; feature: human-associated habitat; material: faeces | place: United Kingdom | collected 2010/2012 ... | reverse complement strand
TGAACAGGTCGTAGTTGGTGCCCAGCTTCTCGTTGATCTTGGCCATGTACTTCTCAACAACGGCGGGCAGAGCCTCGTAAGCGGGGTTGCAGGCCTCACGATGCTGGAAGAAGACGTCGCCGTTCTCGTGGGAACCGCGCATCTTGGGGTGCTCGGGGTTCAGTGCCTTGGCACGGAACTCCTCGACAGCCTCCATGTTGCACATTTCCTTCAGGTCCTCGTAGTCCCACTTCTCGATCTTCTGGATCTCGTGAGAGGTACGGAAACCGTCAAAGAAGTTCACGAAGGGAACGCGACCCTCGATAGCGGACAGGTGAGCAACAGGGGACAGGTCCATGACCTCCTGCGGGTTGCTCTCGGCCAGCATGGCAAAGCCGGTCTGACGGACGGCCATAACGTCGCTGTGGTCACCGAAGATGTTCAGGGACTGGGTAGCAACGGTACGGGCGGAAACGTCAAAGACGCAGGGCAGCTGCTCAGCTGCGATCTTGTACATGTTGGGGATCATCAGAAGAAGACCCTGAGAAGCGGTAAAGGTGGTGGTGATGGCACCGGTACCGAGAGAACCGTGCACGGCGCCTGCGGCACCGGCCTCGGACTCCATCTCAACAACCTTGACCTGGTTGCCGAAGATGTTCTTCAGGCCTGCAGCGCTCCACTGGTCAACGGTGTCGGCCATGGGGCTGGAGGGGGTGATGGGGTAGATGGCAGCCACATCGGTGAATGCATAAGCTACATGCGCCGCAGCGGTATTGCCGTCCATAGACTGTTTAGCTCTGGGCATTTTCTTTCCTCCGTTTTTATTAGAGTTTTGCATTATAGAGCTGTGCGGTTGTCAGGGCCGCACAAATCCCGCGCTGCCTGGCACGCGCCCCAATTTTGCTCCGGGCACAGTTCCAGATAAACGCTTTTGCATAGCTTTATTGTACCAAAAAACACCCCGTTTCGTAAAGGGGTTTTGTTCAGAAAGTTGCACAGATTTTTAAACTCGTTGTGTGCATTTTGACCACAATGACGAACAAGGCGGTTTTTAGGGTGTTTTGGGGTACGGTTTATTGTACAGTGTTCCGGATGGTGGAATTTTTTAAGACAGGCCTTGCGGCAGGGCTTTGCCGCGCTGCCTATAAGATGTCAATAACCGTCAAATTCTCCCCGTCCACCGTAAATTTCACTTTATTGCTGCCGAAATCCAGCGCATACACCCGCGCGGGGTCGTGCTGGTAGGCGGGGCGCGGGTCGTTTTTCAGCACACCCAACAAGGCGGGGCGCTTTTCTTCAGGCACTTTGCACAATAAAGCATCGGGGCATATCACCTGCAGGGCGTACGCTCTGGTCGTATCCGTGAACCCGCCGCGCGCATCGGGGTAGGCATCCACATAGGGCAGGTAGGGCTTGATGTCAAAGATCGGCGTGCCGTCCAAAAGGTCTGCGCCGCGGACGATCAGATCCCCGTTTTCCACACCGGCCAGCTCCACGCAGGACAGGCCGAGCGCATTCGGCCGGTAGGGGCTGCGGGTGGCAAAGACGCCGCGCCGCTCGTTGCCGCCCAGACGCGGCGGGCGGACGGTGGGCCGCCAGCTTTTGCCGGCGGCGTACTCCGCCGCCACGGTCGAGAACTGCCAGATGAGCCAGAGCCGGTCATACCCCTCGATGCCGACCAGCGCGTTCGGGTCGCGGTATTCCGGTGCAAAGACGATGCGGGCGGTCAGCTCCGGCACAAGGCCGCTCTGCCGCGGGATGCCGAATTTATCCGTAAAATCACTGCGTATATACGCAATGGGGTGAATCGTGTAATCCATAGTAACATTTGCCCCCTTTTTGCGTTTATTATATAGGAAAGAGAGAAAAAAGGGAAGTAGGGCGGCCTGCCCTCAGGCCGCCGCGGCGGGGTGAGGGCACCCCGCCCTGCGGTTCAAGGGAAAGGGGTACCTGCCATACCCTTGCGGGCCGGGCAGGGATCCCTCCGCCTCGCTTACGCTCGGCACCTCCCTTTGACAAGGGAGGCTTTTCGCCATTAATTTTACAATTTCCCCATCTTTTTTCTTTCTTCGCCATATGGTATAATGTAGGATATAACGATCAAAAAGGGGGTATGGTATTGGCGCCCATTATCCATACAGAAAAGCTGCGCAAGGTCTACGCCGTCGGCAAGGAGCGTGTCATCGCGCTGAACAATGTCGATCTGTCCATAGAAAAAGGGGAATTCTGCTGTATCGTTGGTCAGTCCGGCAGCGGCAAATCCACCCTGCTGAACCAGCTGGCCGGGCTGGAAAAGCCGACCTCGGGCAAGGTGTTCATTGGCAGGCATGAGATCAGCGCCATGACCGAAAACGAGCTGGCCGCGTTCCGCCAGCAGCATCTGGGGTTCATCTTCCAAAGCTACAATCTGCTGCCCACCATGACGGCGGCCGAAAATGTGGCCCTGCCGCTCATGTTCAAGGGCGTGGACAAAAAAACACGGCTGGCCCGCGCCCGTAAGGAGCTGAAGGCCATGGGCCTTTTGGGCCGCGCCAACCACCTGCCGACCGAGATGAGCGGCGGCCAGCAGCAGCGTGTCGGCATTGCCCGCGCATTCGTCAGCAGCCCCAAGGTCATTTTTGCCGATGAGCCGACCGGCAACCTCGACTCCCGCACCAGCAAGCAGGTGCTGTACCGGATGCTGGAGCTGTCCAAAAACAACCATGTCACCTTCGTCATGGTCACGCATGAGCCGGAGCTGGCCGAATGTGCCGACCGCATCGTGACGATATTGGATGGCAAGGTCTGCTCCAATGTCGTGCAGGACGAGGAGACAAAGAAGAAAAACCGCGATGCCCTGTTTGCCGATCTGGAAGGGGATCTGGATATTGGCGGAGAGGCGGCGAAGGAACAGAAAAAAGATAAAAAATAATAGATAAAAGATAATAAAAAATGTGGAGTTTTGGCCCGGGGCCAAAACAAAACCGTAGGGGCAGATTCCATATCTGCCCGCGGCACCTACCGTAAGCTGCACGGGCGCATATAGAATGCGCCCCTACGACAGCACAATTTTTGAGCGGTGCGCAGCGCCGCGATCCACCATTTTTATTATCTATTATCTTTTATCTTTTATCTATTATCTAAAAATGGAGGTACCACACTTGAAACGACTATTCACCTTACTTACCGCCCTGATGCTGGCGACGGCGCTCTGCGCACCAGTGCTGGCGGACGATGCCGCCGTGACCGACCCGACGCCCGACCCGACGCCCACCCCGACTGCCTCCATCGACACGAGCAACTCGGACGGCGTCTATGTGTCGGCCTACACCGTCACCAACGCAGCAGGCGGAGAGGTCACGACCGTTGAGGTCGGCGACAGGATCAACCTTGTGCTGAAGGTCGTTGACCACGCCTCGGCCCGGTACTGCGTCAAGCCGGAGGAGATCTCCGCGCGCATCAACTCCGCCGTGTTCACCTACACCGGCACCGGCGAGATCGGCCAGCTGTTCGACAACAACGATGACCCCAACGCCACCCGCCTGCAGAATGTCCGCAACGGCTCTGCCACCGCAGACGAGATTGCCCAGAACGCGCAGTACAACTACTACAGCTACGTCCTTTTGTTCCGCGATGTCATCTACAACGGCGGCGGCAATACTGTGCCGATCAACCTTTCCTATCTGGATACCTCGAAGCCGCTGCAGCAGTTCAGCGTGACGATCGGCCAGTGCGTGGACAAGGACCAGACCACCTCGCCGAATCTGCTCGTCCGCACCTCCAGCTATGGGGACAGCGTCGTTGCCGGCACGCCGTTCACCCTCTCGCTCGGCCTTTACGCCACGGACGGCAATGAGAATTTAAACGATGTCATCGTCTCGCTGACCCTGCCGGAGAATATCCTGCTCAACAGCGGCAGCCTTTCCAACTATGTCGGCACCATCGCCGCCAAGCAGACCCGCGATGTCACCTTTGAGGTCATGCCCTCGGCCGGGTTTACCGGCACGGTGGCCAACATCACCGTCAACATGACCGGCACCGGCTCGATCACCGGCAAGGAGGTCAGCGGCACAACGACGATTTCTGTCCCCGTCAGCCAGCCCAACCGGTTTGAGGTCGGCCAGCTGGAGCTGTCCAGCGATACGATCTATATCGGCGATACCGGCAGCGTCTCCCTCACCTATGTCAACAAGGGCAAGAACCCCGTCAGCAACCTTGAGGCACGCCTGACCGGCACCAATCTGGGCGCGGGCAGCTACCAGTACCTCGGCAACCTGAACGCCGGCACCGAGGGCAGCGTGGATTTTGACATCACCCCCGATGCTGCGGGCGCGGTCAGCGGCGTCATCACGCTGAGCTATGAGGATGCCTCCGGCAACCCGCAGACCGTCTCCAAGGACTTTTCCGTCAGCGCCGAGGAGATGAACATGGACGACTTCTATGACCCCTCGATGGACGATATGCAGCCCGAGCAGACCGGTATGCCGGTCTGGGCGTGGGTGCTGATCGGCGTCTGCGGCGCGGTAGTCGTTGTGGTGATTATCGTGGTTGTGGTCCGCAAGCGCAAGAAGGCCAAGGCACTGGCCGCACTGGAAGCAGAGGACAGCGATGAAGATCTCTGATGAAATCAGCCTGTCGGCGCGCAACCTGCTGCGCCGCAAGGGCCGCACGGCACTTACGCTGGTGGGTGTTGTCATTGGCACCTGCATGGTCGTGCTGATGATCTCGCTGGGCATTGCCCAGACCAAAACGAATGAGGAAATGCTGCAGAGCTGGGGCGACCTGACCCAGGTGCAGATCTACGGCTACGGCATGATGCAGGGCAGCGACGGCAAGCCGCTGTATCTGGACGATGCCGCGATCGCCAACATCAAGCAGATTCCCCATGTGGCGGCGGCAACGCCCTACGCACAGGGGTACAATCTGGAGGGCACCATCACGGCGGGCCGCAACGACCGCTACACGATGGACATTTCCAATCTGATCGGCATCGACCCCACCGCGCTGGAGCCGATGGGCTTTACCCTGCAGAGCGGCAGCTGGCCGACCAACACCCCCGCCAGCGAAAAGGCCACCAAGCTGCAGGTGCTGGTGGGCAGTTCCACCGGGTACAACTTTGAGGATTCCCGCAAGAGCTACAACAGCCCCAAGCGCTACCGTTACGAAGGCCAGACCGATGCCTCCGGCAAGGAGCTGCCGCCTTTTGTGGACATCGACAAGGACAAGATGACCCTGACCATCAAGACCGGCGAAGGCTCGACCGAAAAAAGCCGCAGCTGGCAGCTGGAGATCGTGGGCGTGCTGACGCCTGACGGCGCCAAGGGCTACTGGACCCAGTCCGGTGTTGTGCTGCGCATACAGGATATGCAGATGCTGCAAAAGGTCTACTGCGACCTGACCAAAACCAAGCTTGAGGAGAAAAGCTACGAGCAGGTCTATGTCAAGGTCGATGACCTCTCCTATGTAACGGATGTGGAAAACGCCATCCACGAGCTGGGGTTCAGCAACACCTACTCGATGAACCAGCAGCGCGAGGAGATGCAGAAGCAGGTCATGAAGAGCCAGATGATCTTTGGCGGCATTGCGGCGGTCTCGCTGCTGGTGGCGGCCATCAACATCATCAACACCATGACAATGGCCATCTATGAACGCACCCGCGAGATCGGCGTCATGAAGGTGCTGGGCTGCGAGCTGGGCAACATCCGCACGATGTTCCTGCTCGAAAGCTCGACCATCGGCTTCATCGGCGGGCTGATTGGCCTGATCATCAGCCTGATTGCCAGCTTTGTGCTGAACCATCTGTCGGTGCTGGGGCAGGGGTTTGACCTGTCCGGCATGATGGGCGGCGGCTACTACATGGGCGGCGATGGCAGCGCCGCAATTTCGATCATTCCGCCGTGGCTGATGCTGGCGGCGCTTGTGTTCGCCACGCTGGTCGGCCTTGTGGCCGGTATCCTGCCCGCAAACAAGGCAGTCAAAATCAGCGCCCTCGAAGCGATCCGGCACGATTAAAAAAACTGTCTATAAAAACAGCGGCCCGCCCGGCAGGGGTGGACCGCTGTTTTTTGTGCGGAATTGTTTTTGTTCCGCTTACACCTGTGTTTTTAACAACATTTCGGACTTTTCAACCGTGTATTTTCACAACTAAAGGCAGTTTTCAACATTTTCCACAGGAAAACCCCTGCTGCGGGAAGTTTTCCACCGCGGTTGAAAGCTATTTTATGCGTATAATCGTTATTTTATAGTTTTCAACAGTTTTCACGAGTTTTCCACAGGGAAAACCCCGGGAAATGGTGGAAAACCGGTTTTCCGGTGGAAAATGTGTATTAGTAGTGGAGCAGCCCTGTATTTACTCCTAGATATTGTTTGCAGCCGGGCTTTTGCACCCCCTGTATAGCCGGTTGTAGTCTGTGGAAAAATAAGAGTTTTCAACACGCATGTGGAAAACGGTGTGGAAAGTGGGGAAAGCCCCTCACAGTGGGGAGCGGGTAAAGCCCCTCCGGCCTCGCAGGCTCGGCCACCTCCCCAAAATGGGGAGGCTTTCACGCGGGCAAAGCCCGCGCAAAAAGGCGCCCCACGCAGTGGGGAGCTGGCCGCGAAGCTGGCCTGAGGGGCTTTCCCCACCTCGCCACCCACCAAAAAAAGCAGCCCGGCTTTACAGTCAGGCTGCTTTTTTCAACAATTCTGTTTAAAACTCGATCTTGCCAAAGGCGAAATCATCACCGTCGTGGATACGCTCGGTGGTTTTGGGTGCCATCGGCTTTGCATCGGGGTCACGCGGGCGGTCGGCAAACTCACGGCCGGGCACGCTGGAGCGGGGGCCGCCGTAGCGCGGGCCGCGGTCATTGCGGTCGCGGCGGGGTGCGCCGTAGCGGGGCCCACGGCCGCCCTCACGCGGGGTTCTGGGGCCGCGCGGGCCGCGGTTGTCGCGGCGGGGGCCGCGCTGGCCGTCACGGCGGGAGCCGCGCTGGTTGCGGGCATTGTCACGGTCAGGCAGGTTGCAGGCGTCGGGGTCGGTGGAGTACAGCACCACATGGCGGGCCGGGCCTTCGCCCTTGCTCTCGCTGCGCACGCCCTCCATACCGGCGATGGCGGTGTGGATGATGTGGCGCTCGTAGGGGTTCATCGGCTCCATCTCATAGAAGCAGCCGGTGCGGATAACGCGGTCAGCAATGCGTCTGGCAAGGGCAGAGAGGTCGTCCTCGCGCTTGTTGCGGTAGCCGCCGACATCCAGCCCCAGTTTGACATAGGGGCCTTCCATGCGGTTCACAACGAGGCTGGCGAGGTAGGACAGCGACTCCATCGTCTCACCGCGGCGGCCGATGAGCGCGCCCATATGCTCGCCGGAGACCTTCAGGATCGTGGCAGCGCCCTTCTTGACGGCGCTTAAAGTGAAGTTTTCAACACCCATCAGGTTAAAGATGGGGCTCAGGTAGTCAACCGCAGCCTGCAGGCGGGGGTCCGCCTCGATGTCGAGGGGGATCTCGGTCTCATCGTCAGCCTCGGCAACCATCTCGTCCACGACCTCCTGCTCCAGAGCAGGGGCGGTCTCGTCAGAGATCTCGACGACCTCGGCAGGCTCAGCGGCTTCGGCGGGCTTTACCTCCTCCACGGGGGCAGCCTCCGGCTCCTCGACCTTTACAAGGACCTTGGCAGGGATGGTCTTAAACAGCTTGCGGGCGGGGAATTCCAGTACCTCGTAGCTGACATGGATGTCATCGCGGTCAACGCCCAGCGCCTCGCAGGCGGCCTCTACGGCGGCCTCAACGGTCTTGGCGCTCATTTCCATACTGCGCATAAAAGGGAACCTCCTTCTTATTTCTTATCGTTACGTTCATCACAAAGGGGAGCGGGGCGGGCGCATATAGAATGTGCCCCTACGGCGGCAGGGGATACACTCCCTCACAGCCGCCAACGGCGCGGGCGAGCAATGCTCGCCCCTACGGTTGCGCGGCGTCTTTTCTTAGTCTTTGTTCAGCGGGGTGGTGCGCTCGTCCTTGTAAAGCTCGGCCTCGCGCTGGCGGGCCAGCTCCAGACGCAGCTTGTTGGCCTCGCCGAGGGTGACCTCCTTCTGGATCTTTTCACCGTTCTGCTCAACCGTGACGGTGCGCTTTTTCTTCTTTTCGGCGCGCTTGGCGGCCAGCTCGGCCTCATACTGGGCCTTGAACTTTTCGGGGCTGTAGATCTTGTAGGTGACATAGGACTGGCCGATCTGCAGCAGGTTGGACACGCCGTAGTACAGCGAGAAGCCGACCGGGGCGTTGAAGCAGAAGGTAACGAACATCAGGTTCATGACCAGCATCATGACCTTCATGCTGCCCTGCATCTGGGCGTCCATGCCGGAGAGCTTCTGGGTGACGAAGTAGCTGATGAACATCGTGACCGCTGCGATGGCCGGGAAGATGGCGATTGGCACAAAGCGGAAGCCGGGAACATCACACATATCCATGCCGAAGAAGCTGGTGTTGAAGTTCTGGATCTCTGCCACGATGTTGGCGGGGATGATGGACGGGTCGATCACAGCGCCATTGTGGATGGCCTGAATCAGCGCGGTCTGCATTGTGGAGGTGTTGGCGGTGGCAATGCCGATCGCCTCACAGGCGGCCTTGACGGCGGAGTTGTCCACGCCGAAGATGTAATGCACGGGGTAGTACACAACGCCGAGGAAGCCGAACAGCACCAGCATCGTCAGCAGCATGGGCATGCAGCCGCCCATGGGGTTGAAGCCGTGCTCCTGCTGGAGCTTCATCAGCTCCTCCTGCTGCTTCTGTGGGTCGTTTTTGTACTTCTGCTGGATCTCATTCATCAGCGGCTGAAAAACAGCCATCTTTGCCGAGGATTTCTGCTGATGGATGCTCAGGGGGAAGAGCAGCAGCTTGAGGAGTAGGGTGGCAACGACCATCGTTACCGCGTAGTTGCCGATGAAGCTGTACAGGATCTTCACCAGCGGGCCAATCAATATGGCCAGGAAGTACATAAAGTTCATAGCCTTTCCTTCTGCCCCGTCTGCGCCCGGGACCATTATTTTTATGTAGGTCTCTGCTGCGCAGTGCAAAGACATGAGAAGCAATGTTGAGAAGCCTTCTCCCTTGGGAGAAGGTGGCCGAAGGCCGGATGAGGGGCGGGCTTGCCCGGCCACCCCTTTGCAGGGCGGCAATGGGAGGTTCTCCCCTCATCAGTCCGCTTTGCGGACAGCTTCTCCCCCAAGGGAGAATCCTTTCAGCGGCTGCGCGTCAGCTTGCGGTCCGGGCTGACCCACCTCCCCTTCGGGGGGACCGGGTCATAGCCGAACCGGGCAAACGGCTGGCAGCGGAGAAGCCGCCAGACCGTCAGCAACAGGCCCTTGAGCAGGCCGTGCGTGGCAAGTGCCTGCATGGCGTACTCGCTGCAGGTGGGCACAAAGCGGCAGTGATGCCCGAGGTGCGGGCTGATATACCGCTTATACCCCCGCAGCAGCGCGATCAACGCCCGGGCGATCATTGCTGTGCGGCGTCCTCAGCCGGGGCGGTCAGGTCGGGCAGGCCGGCCTTGGCAAACAGCCGGCCAAGCGTTTTGCTCAGCTGGGTGCTTTTCAGGCGGGGGGTCTGGCCGCGCGCCACCAGAATAATGTCATATCCGCCGATATTCTGGGCCAGATGCTCCGACAGGGCGGCGCGCATGATGCGGCGGGCGCGGTTGCGCTGCACCGCATGCCCGACCTTTTTGGTGGCGGTCAGCCCGATGCGGGTATAGCCCAGCCGGTTTTTGGCAACATACAGCACGCAATGCGGGTGTACATAGCTTTTGCCCCGGCCATATACCCGGTTGAACTGCCAGTTTTTATTTAAAGTGCGGTAACGCATAGGTCTCCTTCCTAAAGGCTTCCCCCTCAGGGGGGAAGCTGCCGCCCGCAGGCGGCTGATGAGGGGCGCGCCTGCCCCTGCCGGCCCTGTACCGAACAGCTGCGGTTCGCTTCTCCCTCATCCGTCCGCGGTCGGGGCCGCGGACACCTTCCCCCAAGGGGGAAGGCATTTTATTTTTTCCTATTCTTCTATATTATAATGAATCCCGTTTTCTGTAAAGCATTATTTGAAAAAAGGGCTGCTGATTTTACAATCAGCAACCCTTTTGTTCACATAATCTCTGAAACAAATCAGACAGTCAGGCTCTTGCGGCCCTTTGCACGGCGGCGGGCGATGACCTTGCGGCCGTTCTTGGTAGCCATGCGGTTCAGGAAACCGTGGACGCGGCTGCGCTGACGCTTCTTGGGCTGGAAAGTACGCTTCATTTTTCATTCCTCCTGTTGAAATCCCGGTATGGGCTGTTTGCTCAGGGCTTCGCCCATACACTGGGGCAGCCTTGCAGAGTTAGATTATACGCGATAAGCACCCCTTTTGTCAAGAGGTTTTTTGCAGAATTTTTCGTCTGCGCGTCAAACAATCTTTTGCTACAAACAGTTATCCACTACATTTTGTACTATTCACTGTTGAAAAACGCACTTTTTGTGGAAAACTTTCAAGAATACCCTTTCTGCGGGAAAATTTTCAACATTTCCACGCCGTAAAAAAATACCTACTTTATTATAATATAGGTGTTGTTTAAAACATGATTTTGTGGTATACTGTATGCAGTGTTTTTGCGCCCTTGTAAAAGGCGTTGATTTATAACAGGAAGTGGGGAGTATCGAGTTTCATGGATTCCATCAATGAGGTAATGGAAGCGGTCAAGGCCTACTGCAAAGAAAAGACCTCCGACGCTACCTACGCATTTTACATCAAGGACATCAAGGCTGTCAGCTTTGAAAATTCCAAGACCGTCACGCTGGAGCTGCGCAGTGACTTCGTGATGGGCATTGTTTCGGACCGCTACACAGCACTTTTGCAGGATGCGTTCAAGGCCATTCTGGGTTTTGATGTAGAGATCCGCTATGTGGTCGCCCCGCCGGAGGACGGCGTGAAGCCCGGCGACAGCGAAAACCAGATGGACGAAAAATCCCTGCCCAGCGGCCGGTATGAATTCACCTTTGAGAACTTCATCAAGGGCCCGTCCAACCAGTTTGCGTTTGCGGCCGCGCAGGCTGTTGCGGCCAACCCCTCCGGCGCATACAATCCGCTGTTCATCTACGGGCCGTCGGGCTTAGGCAAGACCCACCTTTTGAACGCCATCAAGATCGAGATCCAGAAAAATCATCCGGATTTCAACATTGTCTATGTGGATTGTGAAAAATTCACCAACGAGACGATCACCGCGATCAAAACCGCCACGATGGAGCAGTTCCGCCAGCGGTACCGCAAGGCCGATGTGCTGCTGATCGACGATATTCAGTTTCTGGCCGGCAAGGAGAGCACGCAGGAGGAGTTTTTCCACACCTTCAACACGCTGCACAACGATGGCCGCCAGATCGTAATTGCCTCCGACCGCCCCGCCAAGGAGATCAAATCGCTGGAGGAGCGTCTGCGCACCCGGTTTGAGTGGGGCCTGACCGCCGACATCCAGCCGCCGGATTTTGAGACCCGCGTGGCCATCGTCAAGCGCAAGGCCGAGCTGCTGAATCTTGACCTGCCCAACGATGTGGCCGAGTACATCGCCAACCATCTGAAGCAGAACATCCGCCAGCTGGAGGGCGCCGTCAAAAAGCTGAACGCCTACTATATGCTGGAGGGCATCGAGCCTTGCATCGGTGTGACGACCACCGCGATCAAGGATACGCTGAACGACAGCCAGCCGATCCCCGTCACGATCGAAAAGATCCTGAATGAGGTCGCCCGCACCTACAATGTAATGCCGGCGGACATTCGCGGCAAAAAGCGCAATGCGAATGTGAGCGCCGCGCGGCAGATGACGATGTACATTATCCGCGAGGTGACCGGCATGAGCATGGAGGCCATCGGTCAGGAGTTCCAGCGCGATCATTCCACCGTTGTCTATTCCATCAAAACGATGGAGGAAAACATCAACCGCGACCAGCACCTCAAGGAGATGTGCAGCGACATCATGAAGAATGTCCGCACCTAGTTCCTTTCTTGAAAGAAAGGAACCAAAGAACTTTTAATGCCTTTTCCCGGTAACGGGAGAAAATAATGCACTATATAGCGCGCATTACGGGTTATTATTTGAAAGTTTCTTTGTTTCTTTCTTTTCAAAGAAAGAAAAGGCTTTTTATCCACAAAGTTTTTAGTTTTCAACAGACGGTATTCCACAGAGCGTGTTGAAAAACGGCGGTTTCCGGGTTTTCAACAAGAATCTCCACAGACTGTTCAAAAGTCTGCGCGGACGATTTTCCGCATCGCTATCGGGCGCGGCGGAGTTTTCCACAGAACTAACAGCCCCTACTACGACTACTACCATAGTTAATAGTTTCTGCGAACAGGGACGCTCTGAAAGAGCAGCTTACCCCGGAAAATACCTGCCCCGATGGTGGAAAACCCGAAACAGAGAAAACATAAAGAAAAAACAGACACTTTTTGCCCCGCTTTGAACAAGCGGGCGGGAGAACAGAGTATGAAATTTGAATGTGAAAAGACCCTGCTGGCCAATGCCATCGACGGCGTTTCCCGCGCGATCACCAACCGCGCCGCCATCCCCGTGCTGGAGGGCATCTATCTGAAGGCCGAGGGCTTTACCCTGACGCTGACCGGCTATGATATGGAAATGGGCATCACGACCACCATTGAATGTAATGTTCTTGTACCGGGTGAAACAGTACTTGATGCGAAGCTGCTCGGTTCGATGGTCAGCCGTATGCCGGCCGGTGACATCTGCATCGAGCTGACCGATGAGGGGCAGGCCAAGATCAGCGGCGGCGTGGCTGAGTTTGAGATTCCCGCGCTGAACGCCAGCGATTATCCCAGCCTGCCGGTGACCGGCGCTGACAACACAATGACCGTGAAATGCGGTATGCTGCGCGAGATGATCGAAAAAACGATCTACGCGGTCAGTCAGGACGACAAAAAGCCCGCCCACACAGGCGAGCTGTTCGTCATTGAGCCGGGCAGCCTGACCATCGTGGCGCTGGACGGCTACCGACTGGCTATCATCCAGCGCGCCGTCGAGTGTACCCGCGACATCCGCATTATCATTCCGGCCAAGACGCTGCAGGAGCTGCTCAAGATCATGGGCGGCGCGGATGATGATGTCAAGATCGACGCAAACCGCCGCTATGTCGTGTTCACCTCCAACGGCTACACGATCATGAGCCGTTTGATCGAGGGGGACTTCCTCAATTATGAGAGCGTCATCCCGAAGGACAAAAAAACGCGCGTTGTCGTGGATTGCAAGACCTTCATCGACACGATCGAGCGCGCCTCCCTCATTATTACCGAGCGTTTGAAGAACCCGCTGCGCATCAATTTCGGCGAGGAGCGGGTGACTGTGCGCTGCCAGACCCCGCTGGGCAAGGTCGTGGATGAATTCTCCCCCGTGGAGATGACCGGCGACCCGGTCGAGATCGGCTTCAACAACCGGTATCTGCTTGATGCGCTGCGCTATTCCAAGTGTGAGCGGATGGTGCTGGAGATCAACGGCCCCCTGAGCCCGGTCAAGCTGCTGCCCGAGGACGGCAAGGACTTTATCTATCTGGTTTTGCCGGTACGGTTTAAGAACGAGGGCTGAAGCAATGCTGTGCTGTAGGGGCCGGGCATGCCCGGCCCTGCAGATAAAATAAGCCGCCCTGCTAAAGGGCTGCTGCAGCAAGGCCGAGGTTACGATAGAGGGACGTATTATGGAAAAAATTCGTATTAACACCGACTTTATTAAGCTTGACGCTCTTTTGAAGTTCGCAGGGCTGTGTGAGACGGGCGGCGAGGCCAAGGAGCTGATCCAGGGCGGGGCCGTCAAGGTCAACGGCGAGGTCTGCACGATGCGCGGCAAAAAGTGCCGCGCCGGTGATACGGTCGAGCTGGAGGGCCAGACCGTGCAGGTCGCGGCGGGTGCGTAATGCGCCTGACCCACCTTGCACTGACTGACCACCGCAACCTTGCCCATGCCGTGCTGGACCCCGACCCGCACCTGACCGTGCTGTGCGGCCCCAACGGGCAGGGCAAGACGAACCTGCTGGAGGCAATCTGGCTGCTGACCGGCGGCAAAAGCTTCCGCGGCTCCAAGGATGCCGAGCTGATCCGCCGCGGCTGTGACTTTTCGGTCATAGAGGGCGCGTTTGAGACACAGGACATCGAAAAAGAGATCCGCCTGACGGTGGGCAGCAAGACGAGCCAGCGGCCCGGCCGCACCGGCAGGCTGAACGGCGCGGACATGGGCCGCGCTGCTGCGCTGGCGGGGAACTTTCAGGCCGTTGTGTTTGAGCCGGACCTGCTGGGGCTGGTCAAGGGCGGCCCCGAGGGACGCCGCCGGTTTCTGGATTCGGCGCTGTGTCAGGTATACCGGCCCTACCTTGTGGCGCTGCGGCGCTACATGCGGCTGACGGCCCAGAAGAACGCGCTGCTGAAAAGCTACGATATTACGCCAAACGGCGCAATACTGCTGGACACCTACGAGGAGCAGCTGGCGGAATACGGCGCGCTGATCATGCAGCACCGCTGCAAGTTTCTGGAACAGGCTGCCCCGATCGCGGCGCAGAATTACCGCGATATATCCCACGGCGCCGAGGTGCTGGAGGTGCGCTACCAGATGTGTACCGATGCCCCCACCGCCGAGGCGCTGGCCGCAAAGATGCACGCCATGCGCACCGCAGAGCTGCGCGCCGGGTTCTGCCTGACAGGACCGCACCGGGAGGACTTGGAAATCCTGCTGGACGGTCAGCCCGCCCGGGTGTTTGGCAGTCAGGGGCAGCAGCGCAGCTGCGTGCTGGCCCTCAAGCTGGCCGAGGCCACCGTGGTCGGTGAGCTTTTCGGCGAGCATCCGGTGCTTTTGCTGGACGATGTATTGAGCGAGCTGGACGATGAGCGCCAGACCTATCTTTTGACCCGCATGGGGGAGCATCAAACGATCGTGACCACCTGCGACACTGCGGCATTTGCACGCACCAACGGGAAAATTGTTTATGTGAAGGGCGGATGTGCGCAGGAGAAACCTTTTGTAGATAATAGATAAAAGATAATAGATAATAAAACTGGTGGATCGCGGGCTGAAAGCCCGCTCAAGATTACGCGCTTTGCGCGTATCCATATTTATTATCTTTTATCTATTATCTTTTATCTGCAAAATCCTGAAAGGATTTTGCTTATGTACTTTCACGCCGGGCAGGATTTTGTACTGAACACCCGCGATGTGATCGGGGTGTTTGATCTGGATACAGCCGGGGCATCGCGGCGGACCGAGGAATATTTCCGCCATGCCGAGGCCGAGGGCGCCGTTGTGGACCTGTGCGCCCCCGGCACCCTGCCCAAAAGCTTTATGGTCACCGATTTCCCGGATGAAACGGTCTACATCAGCCAATTATCGCCCGCCGCATTGAAAAAGCGGGCGGAAAAATTAGAGTTTTAAAGAACCACGACCGTAGGGGCCGGGCATGCCCGGCCCGCAACATAAAAAGTACCGCCCGATAAAAGGGCAATAACGCAAGGCGGAGGGCCGGGCATGCCCGGCCCCTACATTGCAAAATAAGAGATACCCACCCACAACAGGAGGCTATCATTTCATGGCAGAAGAAATCATCACCGAAACCAACCGCGAAACGGCTACCGACCATGCCTACGGCGGTGCGCAGATTCAGGTCCTCGAGGGTCTGGAGGCTGTGCGCAAGCGCCCCGGCATGTATATCGGCTCCACCGGGCCTTCCGGTCTGCATCACCTCGTCTATGAGATCGTGGACAACGCCATTGACGAGGCGCTGGCCGGCTACTGCACCCATATCGAGGTGACCATCAAGCCCGGCAATATCATTGAGGTATCGGACAACGGCCGCGGCATCCCCGTGGACATCCAGCCCAAGCTGGGCATCCCGGCTGTCACCGTTGTCTACACCGTGCTGCACGCCGGCGGCAAGTTCGGCGGCGAGGACTCCGGCTACAAGGTGGCCGGCGGTCTGCACGGCGTCGGTGCATCAGTCGTCAACGCCCTGTCGGAATGGCTGGTCGTTCGTGTCCGCCGCGATGGGGTAGAGTATGAGCAGAGCTTCAAGCGCGGCAAGCCGGACGGCGACCTGAAAAAGATCGGCGCGGCGGCTTCTACCGGAACGACAGTCACCTTCAAGCCCGACCCGGAGATGTTCCAGGAGACAACGCTCTACCACTATGAGACGCTGCTCAAGCGTCTGCGGGAGGAGGCGTTCCTGAACGCCGGTGTCCGCATCACCCTGACGGACGAGCGCGCCGATGCCGACCGCCCGCAGGAGGAGCAGAACGGCGAAGTCCGCACCGAGACGATGTGCTACGAGGGCGGCATCCGCTCCTTTGTCAGCTATCTGTGCGAGCGCCGCGACTTAACCCCCCTGCACCCGCAGGTCATGTATATGAAGGGCGAGGGACAGGGCGCTGTGGCCGAGGTTGCGCTGCAGTATTACGACAACAGCTACAATGAGCTGCTGCTCAGCTTTGCAAACAATGTCCACACCCCCGAGGGCGGCACCCACGAGGATGGCTTTAAGCTGGCCCTGACCCGTGTGCTGAACGAGTACGGCCGCGCCAAGGGCATTTTGAAGGATAAGGACGAGAACCTCTCCGGCTCCGATGCGCGCGAGGGAATCATCGCCGTGGTCAGCGTCAAGCTGCAGGAGGCCCAGTTCGAGGGTCAGACCAAGGCAAAGCTTGGCAATACCTTCATCAAGGGTCTGGTCAATAATGTGGTCTACAAGGCCCTGACCGAATTTTTTGAGGAAAACCCCGCTGTGGCGAAGGCTATCCTTGAAAAGGCTACGCAGGCGGCCCGCGCCCGCGCTGCCGCCAAAAAGGCCCGCGAGCTGGTCCGCCGCAAGAGCGCGCTGGAATCCAACCGTATGCCCGGCAAGCTGGCCGACTGTCACGAAAAAGACCCCTCCAAGACCGAACTGTTCATCGTGGAGGGTGATTCTGCAGGCGGCTCGGCCAAGATGGGCCGAGACTCCAACATTCAGGCCATTCTGCCTTTGTGGGGCAAGATGCTGAATGTCGAAAAGGCACGCGCCGACCGCATCTACGGCAACGATAAACTGATGCCTGTTGTGACCGCGCTGGGCACCGGTATCGGCGATGAGTTCGATATTTCCAAGGTGCGCTACCACAAGATCTTCATCATGGCCGATGCCGATGTTGATGGCTCGCATATCTGCACGCTGATGCTGACCTTCTTCTTCCGCTATATGCGGCCGCTGATCGACCATGGCTATGTCTATGTTGCCCAGCCGCCGTTGTTTAAGCTGCAGAAGGGCCAGAATGTCAAGTACGCCTACAACGATGAGGAAATGAAGCTGCTGAGCGCCGAGATGCCCGGCGCAAAGGTCAACCGCTACAAAGGCTTGGGCGAGATGAACCCCGACCAGCTGTGGGAGACCACCATGAACCCCGACAACCGTGTCATCGTCCAGATCAAGATCGAGGACGCCGAGCGCGCCGACGAAGCGTTCAGCATCCTGATGGGTGAGCAGGTCGAACCGAGACGCCAGTTCATCGAGAAAAACGCAAAGTACGCGAATCTGGATGTGTGATGTTCCATGTGGAACATTGGTAGTCTATGGACAATGTGTTTCCGAAACGAAAATGGATGCGGCTGTGCAACTATGATTATGCCTCTCAAAAGGTTTATTTCATAACGCTGTGTACGCAAAATCGTGAAAGAATCTTATCTGAGATTGTAGGGAGGGGTCTTGACCCCTCCGTGCGCGCGGAAGTTACGCTGACACCGTATGGGTCGATTGCCGAACATGATTTGCTGGAAATACCAAACCATTTTCCTGATGTGGAAATTTTGAATTATGCCATAATGCCGGATCATCTGCATATCTTATTGGCGCTGGGCTGCCGGGAAGTTGCTGCGGAGGGGTCAAGACCCCTCCCTACAGTGTCAACTATTATAGGGCAATATAAATCCGGTGTGAGCCGCAAATGTAAGCGTGCAATATGGCAAAAATATTACCACGACCACATCATCCGCAACCAACTCGATTTTGAAGAAACATGGAAATATATCGACAACAACCCATTGCAATGGGTGTTGGACGGAAAAGCAGAAAGCAATTTATAACAACAGTTTAAGGTGATACAATGGAAGAAAATATCATCATGGTGCCGGGGTCCGGTACCAAGGTCATTGTGCGCGATGTAAAGCAGGAGATCGAGACGGCGTTCCTTGACTACTCGATGTCCGTTATCGTGGCGCGCGCTCTGCCCGATGTGCGTGACGGCCTCAAGCCCGTGCATCGCCGCATTTTGTATACGATGCATGAGCGCGGCAACGACCCGCAGCATCCCTACCGCAAATCCGCCGATACGGTCGGTGCGGTGCTGGGCTCTTACCACCCGCACGGTGACGCTTCGGTCTACGATGCCATGGTGCGTCTGGCACAGGATTTCAGCCTGCGCTATCCGCTCGTTGACGGTCAGGGTAACTTCGGCTCTGTGGACGGCGACCCCCCGGCTGCCTACCGTTACACTGAGGCCCGCATGTCCAAGATGGCCTGCGAGATGCTGACCGATATTGAAAAGGACACCATCGACTGGGACCCCAACTTTGACGAGACCAAAAAGGAGCCTCATGTTCTGCCCAGCCGCTTCCCGAACCTGCTGGTCAACGGCAGTCAGGGCATCGCAGTCGGCATGGCGACCAACATCCCGCCGCACAACCTGCGCGAGATCGTCAGCGGCATGATCGCCCTGATGGAGGACCCCGACATCGACCTGGCCGGTCTGATGGAGCATGTCAAGGGCCCGGACTTCCCGACCGGCGGCATCATCATGGGGCGCAGCGGCATCCGCGCCGCCTACGCCACCGGCCGCGGCAAGATCACGCTGCGCGGCCGCGCCGAGATCGTCGAGAAAAAGAACGGCCGCTATGAGATCCTGATCTCCGAAATCCCTTATATGGTCAACAAGACCCGCCTGATCGAGTCGATCGCCGACCTTGTCAAGAACAAGCGGATCGAGGGCATCAGCGATATGAATGACGAATCCTCGAGCCGCACCGGCATGAAGATCGTCATTGAAATCAAGAAGGACGCCAACCCGCAGGTCGTGCTGAACCAGCTTTACCGCTACACCCAGCTGCAGGACACGGTCGGCGTGATCATGCTGGCGCTCGATGACGGTGTGCCCAAGATCATGAGCCTCAAGACCATGATGGAGCGCTACATCGAGTTCCAGATGCAGGTCATCCGCCGCCGGACTGCCTTTGAGCTGAAAAAGGCGAAGGAGCGCGAGCATATTCTGGAGGGCCTGCACAAGGCCGTTGACATCGTGGACGAGATCATCGCCACGATCCGCGCCTGCAAGGGCGGCTTTGCCGAGGCGCGTCAGGCTGTGATGGATAACTTCGGCTTTGACGAGCTGCAGGCAGATGCCATCGTCAAGCTGCAGCTCGGCCGCTTGGCCGGTCTGGAAATCCTCAAGATCGAGCAAGAGTTGGGCGAGCTGCGCGCGGCCATTGCGGACTTTGAGGATATTCTGGCCAATGACGAGCATGTCAAGCGCATCGTCAAGACCGACCTGACCACGCTGGCCGACAAGTACGGCGATGAGCGCCGCACCTCCATCGAGGCTGTGTCCGGCGAGGTGGACATTGAGGATCTGATCCCCGAGGAAACCTGCGTCTTTACGCTGACCCACGAGGGGTACATCAAGCGCACAACGCTGGACACCTATCAGGCACAGAACCGCGGCGGCCGCGGCGTGCAGGGCATGACCCAGAAGGACGAGGACTTTACCGAGGAGATGTATGTCGGCTCGACGCATGACTACATGCTCTTCCTGACGAATCAGGGCCGTGTCTACCGCCTGAAGGGCTATCAGGTGCCGGAGGGCAGCCGTACCGCCAAGGGCAGCCATATCGTAAACCTGCTGCAGCTGCAGGAGGGGGAGAGCGTCACCCTGATGCTGCAGCAGAAGGCCGATGTCGATGAGGACAACACCTACGCAACGATGATCACCAAGCAGGGCCTCATCAAGCGCACGCCGCTGTCCCAGTTCCGCAACATCCGCAAGGCCGGCCTGATCGCCATCGCGCTCAACGAGGGCGACAGTCTGGTGTGGAGCCACCTGACGAAGGGCGATGATGAAATTATCGTTGCCACCCATGACGGCGCTGCCATCCACTTTACCGAGGAGGACGCCCGCTCGATGGGCCGTACCGGACACGGCGTCCGTGTCATTAAGCTGCGCGAGGGCGACTATGTTGTCGGCGCCGGCGTCTGCCGCCCGGGTGCCACCCTGCTGACCATCAGCGAGGAGGGCAAGGGCCGCCGCAGCCGCATCGACGACTACCGCATCACGAAGCGCGGCGGCTTGGGCATCCGCAACTATTCCAACGGCAATGTGGCGGGCATCAAGATCGTGGACGACACCGATGACCTGATTCTGATCAGCCAGAACGGCATCCTGATCCGCATCCATGCGTCGGACATCAACATCCAGAGCCGCTATGGCAGCGGCGTCCGCGTCATGCGTATGTTGGACGATGACCGCGTGGCCGTTGTGGCCCGCGTGGACCGCGACAACGATGCCGAGACTGCAAAGATCGAGGACACCGGCGAGAGCGACCCGACACCCGAGGAGCTGGCTGCCATCGAAGCCGAGGAGCTGGCCGCCGAGGCCGCCGAGGACGCAGCCCCCGAGAATAATGACGAAGAATAAATAAGCAACAGGGGAGAGGCCGCGCGTTGGCCTCTCCTTTTTGGTGGATTTGTAGGGAGCGGTCTTGACCGCTCCGGGGAGTTTGCCATGCCTTTCACGGGCACGGAGGGGTCAAGACCCCTCCCTACAAGCATTTGAAATTTTTTCGCCGAAGCCTTTTTTATAAAAAAGGCTGGAAAAACACCGCGTATTCATGGTATTCTAAAGTATTCCCATAAAAAAAAGGAGCACCCACATGGAACTGCATACAACCATATGCGCGCTGGCAACCCCACCGGGCGAGGGCGGCATTGCCACGGTCCGCGTTTCCGGCCCGGACGCCTACGCCATCGTCAGCAAAATATTTGCGCCGGTGCGGCAGGGCAAAAGCGTTGCCGATGCCAAAGGCTACACCGCCATGCTGGGCCACTACCTGCTGCACGGGGCTGAGATGGACGAGTGTGTGGCGCTGTTTTTCCGGGCGCCGCACTCCTACACCGGCGAGGATGTCATCGAGCTGTCGGTACACGGCGGCACGGCGATGGCAGACGGCCTGCAGGAGGCACTGATCACGGCAGGCTGTGTACCGGCCGGGCCGGGGGAGTTTACCCGCCGCGCACTGGAAAACGGCCGAATGTCGCTGACGCAAGCCGAGGCCGTGATGGAAGTCATTGCGGCGAACGGCCGGCAGGGAGCCGCGCTGGCAAAATCGGCACTGGACGGACGGCTGGCAAAGCGCATCGGCAAGATACAGACCGCGCTGCAAACGCTGAACGCCC
>ERZ827108.2196-NODE-2196-length-21414-cov-7.979447_pt1 | contig 21414 bp, 17 predicted proteins | sample MGYA00519921_ERZ827108 | MGnify/ENA primary metagenome ERZ827108 (study PRJEB31778, sample SAMEA3449258) | human gut metagenome | biome: human gut; feature: human-associated habitat; material: faeces | place: United Kingdom | collected 2010/2012 ... | reverse complement strand
TCGATGCTGAGTCCACCCTTGTGGTTCTGTCCCAGGCTGCGTGCCTTGGCACTGACGATGCCGGCGGTAACGGTGGAATTGAATCCGAAGGGATTGCCGACTGCAAGTACCCATTCACCAATCTTTACGGACTCGGAATCACCCCATACAATGGGCGTCAGCCCCTTGGCGTCAACCTTGATCAGCGCAAGGTCCGAAGCCTCGTCCGTACCGATGATCTTGGCGTCGTAGGTGCTGTTGTCGTTGAACAGGACTTCCAGTTTGTCGGCGCCGTCAACCACATGGTTGTTGGTGACGATATAGCCGTCCTCGCTGATGATCACGCCGGATCCAAGACCTGACTGTACAGGCTCGCTTTTCTTCTTCTGCTGCTGGGGCTGCTGCTGACGCGGCTGAGGCGTACCGAAGAAGAAGTCGAACATGCCGAATGGGTCGTAGCCTCCCTGGCCATAAGGGTTCTGCTGACGCGTGGTGTAGGACTTGATGCATACCACAGCGTTGACGGTCTTCTCCGCGGCTGTCGTGAAATCGGTCTCGAACGCCGGAGTGGTTACGGCGTTGACATGACCGGCGCACAACAGAGCCAGGGCGAGTATCGTACCTGTGAGTGTTTTCATTTGTTTCATATATTGCTGAATATGTTTTGTTTATTAGCGGATTTCAACAGACAGATGTCTGTGCTTTATTCATAGTTTATGTCAGATGACACTTATTTAACACTTTGGTTATGCAAATTAAATGCAAAAATGAATACGATATTATTCCGCTTAACACTATTTCTTAAATTTAACTTAATTTAAGCGGCTTGTATGGCAAAAGATGGTATTGGGAATAGAAAGGCGGACCAAACCTTGAGGTCCGGTCCGCCGGGATGTTTTGTTTATTAAGTAGGGTGTTCAGTTTGATGTTCCAACTTTTTAGCTCTGGTATCATCTGCAATATTCTGTAAATTAGAGCAATACCATCATAAGGTAAGCCGATTTTTGAATCAAAAAAAGCATAGTTTTTAATGCCGTAGTATTCAATAAATCATTTGATGAGTATCAGCAACTTATGACATGTAGCACTTAAATTTCGTCTCAAAAATGAGAACATAGAACTGAACACCCTATTTATTAAGTTCTGTTATTTCGATTCAGGGCGAGGGTAGTTGTCCTTCTGGCAGCGCTTAGTCATCTTCTCGATGCGTGCCTGCGTCTCGGGATGTGATGAGAACATTTTGGTTATGTATGAGCTCTTCTGGTTTCCTTCCATGGCCTGCAGTTTTTCAAAAGCCATGACCATGCCCCAGGGGTTCTTGCCTTTGGAGACCAGGAAGTCGTAGCCGCAGTCATCGGCTTCCTTTTCCTGCTTCTGCGAGTACTTCGCGTTGATCAGCGACTGGGTCAGCGCGCCGAGCTGTGATTCTGACAGCGCGGCGGCTACGCCTCCTGTGGATGCGATTCCGTCTTTGAGCGCATCGGTCAGCAGCGAGGTCTTGAAGGCATTCTTGGAATGATGCTTCAGCACATGGCCGATCTCATGTCCGATTATGCCGAGGAGCTCATCGTCGGACATCTTGTCCATCAGCGACGAGAAGACCCGGACACTTCCGTCGGGACATGCGAAGGCGTTGACGTCAATGACGTTGTAGACCTTGAAGTTCAACGGAATTCCATCGGCTTCGGTGATTCCGGCTGTGAGCCTGCGCAGACGCTGGGTGTATGGATCGTCTTCTGGCAGTACGGGATTGTTCTTGTCCATCCAGTCAACGGATTCCTTCACATACGCAGCCATCTGAGCGTCTGTCAATGTCAGTGCCTGTACTGCCTTGGCACCTCCGCTGATGGCTTTCTTGAGGTTGAACTGCGCCCAGGCGGGACTCGCCGCGGCGAGCGCAATCAGCATTACGATTAATTTGAAATTCAGTTTCATCTTCTATATTGTGTTTTGAAAATATCTTTGGTTATTACCACCGGTATGCCCAAAGTGCCGGAGGTCTCCTTAACCTCCAGTTTCTGACCTTTATGGACCCGGAGAATCTTGCCGCCGGTCAAAGGTACGGTTACCAGATGGCCGTCGGCAAGACGGATGTCGGCATAATATACCTGATACGTCTCGCCGGTCGGCACATAACGTCCGCGTCCTACACGTCGGGTACGTTTGCGGGTCTCATGATACTTGCGTTCAACCGTAGCCTGTATGACAGCTGCCTTGTCCTTGTCAGCCCCCATGAAATTGATTCCGTAGAAATTCCCGGCCAGAATCGGAATCCACAGGGCCATCCATGCGGCTACGCGCAAAGGCAGGCTCTTAAGCGATATCATCTTGGTAGCCTTTCGGGCGCACAATATGGAAATGGGGAAGGATATGACTGCGGATACGATGATTACGATCCATGGGTTTACCATGGTTAGTGTTCGTAATGCCATGAATATCCCACCCTGCATGAGTGCATAGAGTATCAGAAGCACTCTGCCGATATTGGTCCAGATCTGTCCTTTCATGTTGCGGTCTCGTGATTCTGTTGCAAAATTAAGCAATATATCGCAATCATGCAAAATCTTTCAACCGCAAAGCATCCCTATGTATGTCAATAAGCGATGGCATCCGTCAGGCTGAGGCGATGCCGGTGACAGTCATCTCTATGCGGCGGGCCACCTCGGCATTGCCTTTGATGTAGAAATACAGTTCCACAGCAGGATTCAGGGGATTGGTCTCAGTCACTTGCGCCGGCCCCTGCCAGTTCTTGATTCTGTCAGCGATGATTTTCCTTGCGTCACATACGGTTTTGTTGTCCCCGTCGCAAACCAGCCGCTCCGGATGACTCAATATATTGTTCTGGGCGTCCAGCAGCTGTGTATTGGCTACGAATGTAAAGCAGTCTTCTAAGAGTTGAGGCCAGAGTGTCATGTCAACACACGTCTGCAGCGAGTCGAGATACAGAGCCGTGTCCCGGCAGCAGCGGAGGAATCCGTCCAGAGCCGGAGTATGCTTGCTGTCGAACGGCAGACCACTGGGCTGGTACATGTCTTGCATATCCTGGAACGTGAAGTCCTTATTGTAAGTCCTGTCCATATTTGTGCGCTTGTCGGTCGGGGTGGTCATCACATAGCAGTATGCCAGGAAACGGTTGATCTTGTGCAGCAATAATGGGGCATGCTTAAGCAGTTTCGATTTCTCCATCTCCTCATGCAAGACCTGCTGTCGGGCCATGGCCGATGACACTTCTCGTTCGGAGCGCAAGGCTCCTACGGCATTCAGGAAGAATCCGAATATCGACAGGCCGCAGATCACCTCGATTGCCGTGACGGCCTGAGCCCAGCCATGTGCGGGCGTGTAGTCGCCGAACCCTAAGGTCGTGATGGTGACGGTGCTGTAATAGAGCCAGGAGCCGTAACTGGTACCTCCATCGGATGGAATGTGGAACTCCGCGTCGGGTAGAATGTAGTAGATCAACGCAAAGACAGGAATCAGCCCGACATATATCAATATCCATATGATGGGGCGGATCCTGGAGACAACATGGAAGAAATGCCGCGTGCCGTCCGACAGAGTCGTTAGCCAGTCCTTCTCGGAATGACTTGACGCGTGTTTTGGTGTGTTATCCATAGTGAAATCAACAATAAAATGATGAAGTTGAAATACAGGCGAACCATAAGGTCTCTTGTATTTCAGAAATAAAACAAGGAATGTGCATAAAATGTCAGTTTGAATTGTTGAAATTCATGGAAAATTCTTAATTTTGTATCTGAAACTTCATTTAACCGATTTTAATATCGGTTGATTGCTTCACTTCAGTTGGAATGACAATGAGAATCAGTAAATGGTCTGGCATATTGCTTGCTGTTTCACTCACGATGTCAATGGCATCGTGCCACACAACGCGCAAAGCCGGCAATGATAAGGGCCGTCCCTCAGACATAGGAGTGATTCATCCGGGAACCCCCAAGGGTATGCAGCAGATGATAGTCGACGAAGCCATGACATGGGTCGGAACTCCGTACAAATATGCAGGCGAGAAGAAAGGCGAGGGTACAGACTGCTCAGGGATGGTGATGCGTGTCTATGAGGATGTTACTGGCCGTAAGCTGCCTCGTAATTCAGCCAAGCAGGCTGAGTTCTGCCGTGCCATCGAGGCCGAGGACGTTGACATGGGCGATTTGGTGTTTTTTGCCACCGGCAAGGATAAGGAGCGTGTGTCGCATGTAGGGATTGTAGTGGACGATCTGCATTTTGTCCATGCATCCTCCAGACGCGGTGTTGTCGTGTCCGACATCTATAGTCCATACTTCAAGAAAACCTTCAGGATGTTCGGTCGCGTGCCGGATGTCAGCAAGGATCTTGCCGGAAACACTCATGACAGGAAGAATCATGGCGAAAGATAGTTTGTTAGACGCATATAAGGAACATCTGTTCAGCCCGGTCATAGCGGGAATCCTAATTGGAATCGCGGGAACCGTCTATATGAATGTCGGAGGTGTCACGGGTGCCGTGATGTTCGGATTCGGCCTGATGTGTGTGGTTGCCTGGAAGGTCAACCTTTTCACCGGCAAGAGCGGTTTCTGGAGCGGACGGATGATATGGAGACTTATTCCGGTTCTGTTGATGAACATCGTGGGCGTTGTGTCGGTAGCATTGCTGACCATGAAGCCGGAAATCACCGATGCTGCGCTGGCTATAACAGGCAAACGGCTGATGGCTTCCCCGATGAAACTTTTCCTGCTATCGTGCTGCTGTGGATTCATAATGACTACGGCGGTGAAATTCGGCAGGGAGGGTAACTGGTGGCCTTTATTGTTCGGTGTCCCGACATTTATTCTTTGTGGGTTCCCTCACTGCGTGGCCGACATCTATTACTGGACAGTGGCGATTGTGGACGGAGTGGATTTCCTGAGAATCCTGCCTGTCTATCTTGTCACTGTCGCCGGCAACTATGCCGGATGCAATATGCCCCGCCTTATTCCTGGATTCATCGCAGATGGCGCAGTGGCGCGTGATGCAGCCAAGTCCTGACCAGCATTGATTACCGGGTCAGTGCATGGCCGGCATGGGCCAGAAGAAGGCCAAGGGAGAAGGACAGCACGGCATACAGGAAAAGTATCCAGAACCTTGAGTCATTGAACATAAGGTAGTTTTCGTGAGCGAAGGTTGAGAATGTAGTGAAACCTCCGCAGAAACCTGTTATCAGAAACGCGCGCATCTGTGTCGGGATGTCGACTCCCCGGTCAATGAGGCCGAAAAGTATTCCGATTGCCAGACAGCCGATCATGTTCACGGAAAACGTTCCCCATGGGAATGTCCCCGTGGTGTTGTCGGTAATCACCTTGCTCAAAAGGAAACGGCATCCACTCCCGGCGGCGCCTCCAAGCATAGCCCATAACAGGTTCAACCACATAAATCTATTTTTGGGGATTAATCAATATTCTGGATCTCATAAAAGTAAAAACGCCGTAAATTTTCATTTACAGCGTTCTGGCGGAGCAAGCGGGATTCGAACCCGCGATACCCTTTCGGGGTATACAAACTTTCCAGGTTTGCCTCTTCAGCCACTCGAGCATCGCTCCTTAGATTTCCGAGTACAAAATTAGTAAATTTTGCCGACATGGCAATGAAAAAACTTGACTTTTTTGCAAAAAAATGGAAATGTCCACTATCATGCCCACCGGCAAACGATATTTACCAATGATGACATATATCATATATGAAGATTCCCGGCCTGTATCGCAGGCCGGGAATCCTGTCTTTAATCAATATGTTCCCAGTGAATGGAAAACCAATTGATTTATTTGTTCACCTGATATTTGTTCCAGCCATCCTTCAGGTATGCCACTGTCTGCTCGGCGGCGGCGACGCCTGCGTTGAAGTTGGCCTCGGCGGTCTGGGCACCCATTTTCTTGGGCGTGAAGAATACGCGTGCAGCGAAATTCTTCTCGAACTCCTCGGCGTTGTCGGGCTTGATGTCCGAGATGTAGCGGATGTCGGGACGCTCCTGCAGGGCCTTCATCAGACCTTCCTCATCGATCACCTCCTTGCGGGCGGTGTTGACCAGTACGGCGTTCTTGGGCATCTTCATCACAAGGTCGTAGCCGATGGAGCCTTTGGTCTCTTTGGTGGCAGGGATGTGCAGGGATACGAAGTCATTCTGGCTGAACAGTTCCTCGGGAGTGTGCAGAGGCTTTACGCCTTCGCCTTCCATCATCACGTCGGGAACGAACTTGTCCAGAGCGGAAACCTGCATGCAGAAGCCCTTGGCTATGCGGGCCACGTTGCGGCCAACCTGACCGAACGCATACAGACCCAGACGCTTGCCCTTGACTTCGGACCCGGACTTGCCGTTATATTGATTGCGGCACATCATGATGATCATGCCGAACACCAGCTCAGCCACGGCGTTGGAGTTCTGGCCAGGAGTGTTCATGACGCAGATGCCGTGCTTTGTGGCGGCTTCCAGGTCGATGTTGTCGTAGCCGGCGCCGGCACGTACAATTACCTTCAGGTTCGGAGCTGCGTCCATGATGTCGGCGGTGATCTTGTCGCTACGGACAATCAGGCCGTCGGCGTCCTTGATGGCCTCAAGCAGGTCTGCGCGTGTACCTTCCTCGACAACCTCCAGATTGTTGCCGGAGGCGTTGACAGTGTTCTCGATGGCCTTGACAGCCGCAGGGGCGAAAGGCTTCTCGGTAAATACCAGTATCTTCATGGTGTCTGATTGATTTTAGTGTTTAGCCTCGAATTCCTTCATGCAGTCAACCAGTGCCAGAACGCTGTTCTTAGGCAGTGCGTTGTACAGGGATGCGCGGAAACCTCCTACGGAACGGTGGCCCTTGATGCCGACCATGCCCCTGCTTGTGGCGAAATCCAGGAATTCCTTCTCCAGTTCGGCATAATCGGGTTTCATTACGAAGCATACGTTCATGATGGAGCGGTCCTCCTCGGCTACGGTGCCGACGAACAGCTTGTTGCGGTCGATCTCGTCGTACAGGATGGCAGCCTTCTCGATGTCGCGCTTCTCCATCTCGGCAACACCGCCCTGCTCCTTATAGTAACGCAGGGTCATCAGCGCGGAGTAGATGGGCAGTACCGGGGGAGTGTTGAACATGGAACCCTTCTTGATGTGGGTGCGGTAGTCCAGCATTGTGGGGATCACGCGGTCCACATGGCCCAGAGCGGACTCCTTGACGATGGCGATGGTCACGCCCGAGGGAGCCAGGTTCTTCTGTGCGCCGGCGTAGATGATGTCATACTTAGTGGCATCGAACAGACGGGAGAAGATGTCGGACGACATATCGCACACCATGGGGATGGGGCTGTCGGGGTCCTTGCGGATCTCGGTACCGTAGATGGTGTTGTTGCTGGTATAATGGAAGTAGTCGGCATCCGTGGGGATTGTGAAGTCCTTGGGGATGTAGTTGAACTTCGTATCCTCGCTGCTGGCCACTACATCGACCTCGCCGAAGATGCGGGCCTCCTTGATGGCGTTGGTTGCCCATGTACCTGTGTTGAGGTAGGCAGCCTTCTTGTTCAGCAGGTTGAACGGAACCATGCAGAACTGCAGGCTTGCGCCACCGCCCAGGAACAGCACGTGGTATCCCTCGGGAAGCTGGAGAAGTTCCTTTGTCAGGGCTACGGCTTCGTCCACTACGGCCTGAAACTCCTTGCTGCGGTGAGATACCTCAAGCAGCGACAGGCCGGTGTCGGCGAAATTCAGAACGGCATCGGCCGTGTTCTGGATGGTGTACGGCGTCAGGATACTGGGTCCTGCGTAAAAGTTGTGTTTTTTCATGACTCCAACTGATTTAGGTTGTGTTTTGTTGTTTCCTTTTGCAAATATAGTTCAAATATTCAATTTGGCAAAATAAAACCGCAACCGAATGACGGTTGCGGTCATATTATTTTAAAAACGTGCAGTTTATGCAGTCATTTTTTATGTCTTGGAAGGTCCTTTACCAGATGATCACGCGTTCCTCGGCGGGACGGAACATCTTGTCGCCGGCCTTGATGCCGAACGCTGTGAAGAAGGGTTCCAGGTTACGCAGGGCCACGTTTACGCGGTTAACACCCAGGGAGTGGGGGTCGGCTACGGTCAGGTTGCGTGCCTCCTCGTCGCGGATGTTCTGTGCCCAAAGGTTGGCATAGTTCATGTAGAACACCTGCTCGGGATTGAATCCGTCGATCTTGGCTTCCGGTTTGGTCACGTCCACGCCTTTCTTCTTCTGGCTGTCCAGCCATGCGGTGTGGGCGATGCGCAGACCGCCGTGGTCGGCGATGTTCTCGCCCAAGGTATACTCGCCGTTGGCCTTCAGGTCAGGGAAGATCTGTACGGATCCGTACTGCTCTACGAGGCCGTTGGTGAGTTCCTTGAACTTCTGGGCGTCCTCGGGAGTCCACCAGTTCACCATGTTGCCCTCGAAATCGAAGTTGCAGCCCTGGTCATCGAATCCATGGGTCAGCTCGTGGCCGATCACAACGCCGATGCCGCCGTAGTTCTCGGCGTCGCTGGCCTCAGGGTCGAAGAAGGGAGCCTGAAGGATGCCGGCGGGGAACACGATCTCGTTGGCAAGCGGGTTGTAGTACGCGTTGATGGTCTGGGGAGTCATGCCCCATTCGGTCTTGTCGACGGGTTTGCCCCACTTCTCCAGATAGCGGTCCTGTGCCCACATCTGGGCGTTATGCATGTTCTCGTAGTAGGAGAGGGCTGGATCGATCTCAAGCAGAGAGTAATCCTTCCATTTGTCGGGGTAGCCGATCTTGACGGTGATGTTGTTCAGTTTCTTCATTGCCTGTACCTTGGTGTCGTCGGACATCCATGTCAGGTTGATGATGTGCTTGCCCAGGGCAGTGCGGAGGTTCTCCACCAGACCCTTCATGTACTCCTTGGAGCTCTCGGGGAAGTATTTCTCAACATACAGTTCGCCTATTCCTTCGCCCATAACGCCTTCAACGGCGCCAAGGGCCTTTTTCCAGCGGGGACGCTGCTGCTGCACGCCGCTCATGACCTTGTTGAACTCAAAGCTTGCGTCGGCGAAGTCATCGCTAAGCATTCCGGCTGCTCCGCTTACCAGGTCCCACAGGTAGTAGTCCTTCTTCTCACGGTCGGTCAGTGACTTCAGCAGGTTATCGGCCTGTTTCACGGTATTGATCTCGGTAACGATCAGCGTTTCCGGAGCCTTGATGTTCATGGTCTTCTCGAACCAGTTGTTCCAGGGAATGTTGGGATACATCTCCTTGACCTGTGCCAGCGTACGGACGTTGTACATGGCGGGGATGTTGCGGCTTTCCTCGCGCGACCATGTGGAATCGGCCAGCAGAGTCTCGATCTTGATTACGTTCTGGGCGATACGTTTGGCGTCCTTCTTGCTGTAGCCGGCCAGTACCATGTCTGTCTGGATCAGCTTGTCGTAAGCCTTCAGGATATTCTGGTTCTTCTTGTCTTTCTTCAGGTAGTAGTCACGGTCGCCCAGACCAAGGCCGGTGGAGCCTAAGTACATGGCGTAGACCTTGCTGTTGCCCAGGTCTTCCTGCGGCCCGGTTGAGAAGAAGGGGGATCCGTAGTTGCGGTGCATCCATACCAGCAGTTCGTCCATATCGGCTGGAGCGGTGCCCTCGATCTTTGCCAACAGCGGCTTGATGGGAGCGGCGCCTTCGCGGTTGCGGCGTACGGAGTCCATTGCCAGCTCATAGATGTTGGCGATCTTGTAGGCGTTCGTGCCCTTGGCGGGGTTGGTTGCCGCCAGACCCATCACCAGACGCTGCACGCGGTTGTTGCTGGAGTCGTTCAGGATGTTGAACTGTCCGTAGCGGCTGTACTCGGGAGTCAGCTGATGGTTTTCCATCCATGTGGTGTTGACATAGCCGTAGAAGTCCTCTTTCGGCGAGATCTTCTGGTTCAATCCCTTACCGTCGAGGCTCTTCAGATGCTCCTGGGCCGTGGCCGTCATGGCCAGCGCACCCAGAGCAAGGCAGAATAAGGCTGCTTTGTTCATAATGGTAATATTTAGTTGTTATCTATTCATGTTTAGCAGATGTGTTTTTAGAGTGGAGAGTTTTGCTTCCGTTTCGATCCATTCCGCTTCAGGGTCGGAATCGGGCATGATTCCGCCTCCGGCAAAGAGGCATAGGGCGTCAGGCGTGACGCGCGCGCAACGGAGTATCACATAGAGGCTGAATCTGTCCGTCCCTGTCCATGGCCCGCAGAACCCGCCATAATATCCGCGTTCGAAACGCTCACACCGGGCTATGGTATCGGCGGCAAGCTCACGCGGCATTCCGCATACTGCAGGTGTCGGAGCAAGGTCATCGATCAACGACAGCACATCGATGGCATCCGGTGCGAGACACTTAATCTCAGTGCGGAGATGCTCCACAGGTCCGGCCTGTACCGTGTGCGGTCCATCGGTCCGGATATCCAGGTCGTTCCGGCGGAAGCAACTCTTGATATAATCGGTGACTACCCCCTGTTCTCGGATATTTTTCATGTCCCACTCTCCTGCGGTGCCGGCAGGACGTGTGCCGGCCAAGGCCATGGTACGCATAACCCCCTCCTTGTTCTCAAGCAGCAGTTCCGGAGTGGCTCCGATCCATGTGCCGCTTTCGGGAGTGGTGAAGAGGAAAACGAATGCATTCGGATACCCTTGGCATAGTGTCTGGAACATGGTGTCGATATCCATCCGCATGTCGCTCACAAGACAGCGTGCGGCCACGGCTTTGGTAAGTTCTCCGGTACGTTCCAGTTTTATTATCTCCTCTATTTCCGAGCGATGTGCCTCCTTCTCCGTGGATTTTACCGGAAAGGCAAACGTCACGCCATCTCCATTCCGCACAAACGCTTTCCGGAATTTTTCTGCGCTGCATTCCTGTTCCTTGGGAATGAACATCATCGGGGAATGGGGGATGAACGGGGCAATCAGGAATCCGTGTCCCTGTGGCTGTTCCATACAGTAGGTGGAGCAACCATCAAGAATCTGTGTCGTTCCGGGCAACCGGTATCTGAATGCGTAATTCATGGCGATGGAATGATGTTATTTTACCTGACGGGCCTCGAAATCGAAAGGATAGGCCTTGGTTATCTCAGCTTCGATGAACTCGCCTGGTTCGGCGTTGCAATCTGTCACCGTATAAGTCATGTCTACCTCGGGGCTGTCCCACTGCGATCGACAGATAGCGTTTTCACCGTTACGTTCGTCAACAAGAAGACGTACATGCCGCCCAACCATTTTCGACGTGAGTTCGTCGCTGATTTCCTCCTGCAGAGTCATCAGGCGGTCCAGCCGTTTTTGCTTGACTTCGTCCGGAACATCATCCTGGTATTGCTTTTGTGCGTAGGTGTCTTCCTCTTCGCTGTAGGCGAAGGCGCCCATCATGTCGAACTTTTGCGTGCGTACGAATTCCAGCAGTTCCTCGAAATCCATGTCGGTTTCTCCTGGGAAGCCTACCATCAGTGTGGTGCGGATTTTGATGCCGGGGACGCGGCTGCGGATTTCCTGTAGCAGCTTGAGCGTTTCTTCCTTATTTATATGGCGGCGCATACGCTGCAGCTGGCTATCGGAGATATGTTGCAAAGCGATGTCAAGATATTTGCAGACATTGTCGTGTCGAGCCATGACGTCCAGGATATCCAAGGGAAAATCTGCGGGATAGGCATAATGCAGCCTGATCCATTCCACTCCAGGAATATCGGCCAAGGTATCGATCAACTGGGCCAGTCTATGGCCGCCATACAGGTCGATGCCGTAGGATGACAGGTCCTGGGCGATGACGTTGAATTCCTTGACACCTTTGGCCACAAGGCTGCGAACCTCGTCGGCAATCTCCTCGATCGGACGCGAAGTATGGCGCCCTGTAATCAATGGAATGGCGCAGAAAGCACAGAATCGGTTGCAGCCCTCCGATATCTTGAGGTATGCGCTGTGCGGGGGAGTGGTGAGAGTTCGCTCCCAGACTTTGGGTTTCGGAGTCTTCTTCAGGTCGGGGAGGGAGTCGACGAACGTAGTCCAGTCGAATTTGCCATACCACATGTCCACTTCAGGCATCTCAGCTGGAAGTGAGTCACGATAGCGTTCCGACAGACAACCCATAACGGCCAGGTGTCCGATTTTACCCTCATCCTTCAGGTTGCCGAGTTCCAGCAGCATCATCACCGATTCCTCCTTTGCGTCGCCGATGAATCCACAGGTGTTTACCACCACATATTCGCCATCGGGGGTCTCGGAGTTATGTTCCACTGCGTAACCCTTGGCTTCCAGACGGCGTAGCAGCCGCTCCGAATCTATCAGGTTCTTGGAGCAGCCCATCGATATGATGTCTATCTTGTTCTTCCTGTATGCCATATCAGCAGTGTCAGATAGCGTCGCCGAACAGGGAGCGGACGAATTCGTCGGGATGGAAGATCTGCAGGTCGCCCATCTTCTCGCCAAGTCCGATATACTTAACTGGAATCTTGAACTGATGGCTGATGCCCAACACCACGCCACCCTTGGAGGTGCCGTCAAGTTTGGTGATGGCCAGGTTATTGACTTCCGTGGCGGCTACGAACTGCTTGGCTTGCTCGAACGCGTTCTGGCCTGTGGAACCGTCAAGTACCAGCAGGATCTCCTGCGGAGCGTCGGGAACCACACGCTTCATGACGTTCTTGATTTTGGTAAGTTCGTTCATCAGGCCGATCTTGTTATGAAGACGTCCTGCGGTGTCGATGATTACTACATCGGCACCTTGAGACTTGGCGGAACTTACGGTATCGAAAGCCACGGCTGCGGGATCGCTGCCCATCTTCTGTTTGATTATGGGTACTCCCACGCGCTCGGCCCAGATGTCGAGCTGGTCGATGGCGGCTGCGCGGAATGTATCGGCTGCGCCGAGTACAACCTTGTAACCGGCTTCCTTGTACTGATACGCCAGTTTGCCGATTGTAGTGGTCTTGCCCACGCCGTTCACGCCGACCACCATTATCACGTACGGCTCGCCCTTGGTGTCAGGAAGTTCGAAATCTGCCAGTTCCTCGCCGTTGTGGGGCTTCTCCAGCATTTGGGTTATCTCGTCCACAAGCAGCCTTCGCAGTTCCTCACTGCCCACATACTTGTCCTGGGCGACGCGCTTCTGCAGGCGGTCGATGATCTCAAGGGTGGTGTCGGTGCCGACGTCGCTGGTTACGAACGCTTCCTCAAGATTGTCGAGGACTTCGTCGTCCACTGTACTCTTGCCGGCGATGGCATGCGATATCTTGTTCCAGACACTCTGTTTGGTCTTGTTCAGGCCGCTGTCCAGAGTCTCCTTCTCCTGTTGGATTTGCTCCTGGTTTTTCTTCTTTCGAGTGAAAAAGTCTTTAAATCCCATTGAAGTCGTTAAACTAATTTTCTGTTTATACAGGGAATTTTCCCTGTCAATCTACAAAATTAACAAATTTCGTGAAAATTACAAAATCAACTTTTTTAAGTTTGAAAAATAGGGTTTATAAATAAAGTCGCGCACTTATAGGATATAAATGCACGACTACATTTTTATTTGCAACTGTCATTTACATTTCCAGCTGGAACATGGGGTCCCAGGCGGGGAGGAGAGTCGGTTTCTGCTTCAGGATATCCAGGGTTTCCGGCTTGACATACTTTTTGTCGACCACCAGACGGAACATATATTCATCGAACCATTTGTCGGAGAGAATCAGATGTCCGTTGTTGGCTCCGTCGCCCCAGCTGTTCTCCACAAGCCACTTGGTGGGACGATCGTTGGCGTCGAGGTCAACAGCCACCAGGGTCATGGCGTGAGAAGAGGCACTGGCGAAGGTGCGGATGCGGTCAGCCTTGTTCATGCCGAAGGTGGTGCCCATCAGTGATTCATAATCGAAGTTGGCAGGATCTGCCACGCCGTTCTTGCGGTCCAGGAACTTGCCTACGTCGCAGCTGAAGTACATCATCGTGCTGTCTTTGATTGATTTGATCGCGGCTTCTTTAATCTCCTCGACGGGGAGGTTGATGTATGTCCAGTTGTCGCCGTCGTAGGTATGACGGTCATAGTCGATCTCGTACAGTTTATAATAGGGGCGTGTAGGATCGTTCATCAGCATCACATAGCCGTTCTTCAGGTCGTTGCCGGCGTATTCCTTGTAAAATTCCAGCGGAATGTAGGTCTTGGTGTTCACGGCCTCGGCCTTGGAGTTGCGGCGTGTCCAGGTGAACTGTGCGGGAGGCTCGCCAAGGGTCAGCGCGAGCATACGGTAGACTTCACCTAACATCTGCTCCTTGCGGTCGGCTATGGCTTTTTCTTTCTTGCCATCCTTCACCATCTTGCGGAGTTCCAGACCATCCTCGCGTAGTTTCAGCGACAGCAGATTATTCAGACGCGAAGTGTTCTCGGCCGAGAAGGATTCCGGCATCACCTCGGCGGGCACCACGCCGTATTTGGAGATATTGTCAGCGATGCCGGTGAACTGGCCGCCGTCGCTGAGGGGATTGCGCATCAGCCACTCCACCATCTTGTCATCTTCCGGTTTGCCTGCGTTGTCGACCATCCCCTGCAGGAACAGGTTGGCCTTCTCCAGCTGATCGTAGAAGAAGTTGTAGTTCTGTGACAGTTTCAGTTCCGGCAGGTCGTTCGCGGCCATCATCTGCGAGCGCAACACGTTCAGGCCGGTGAAGAGCCAGCAACGGCCGGACCGCTTCTGGTCAGTGATTCCCTTGCTCTTTACGCGGTGGGTGAAGTGGTTGTCGAACCTGCCGACGTTCTCGGCGTTTACGGCCAGTACGTCGATGGCGTTGCCGGCCAATGCGTTGCGCAGGGCCTTGTTGCTAGCGTCGTTGCCGTACGATGCCTTCAGGCGTCCCAGCATCTCGCTTGAGATGCCGTCCCCCGGCTGAGCGGCCATAGCCGTTCCCGCTCCGGCCAATATCGCGGCGGCAACGAACCCCGCCGCAATCGTTCTGATCATTTTGTCTGTCATTATCATATTTTAATATTTATCAGCATATTAACCAAATTCAACCAATCTTTTTAAACTCCTGGCGTATGACAATTTGGAGCAATGTACAAATTTACGAATATTTTTCGACATTTCTGCCTAATCAGCAATGAATCATTTTGCAATGATGCAAAAAAATATGCGGCCGGATGAGGCCGCATATTCTGTATCGGGAAACAGTTGGTCATTTCTTGAGGTATTTGTCCAAGAAGCGGAAGAAGGTGCGCTGCCACAGGATGGCGTTCTGGGGCTTCAGGATCCAGTGGTTCTCGTCGGGGAAGACAAGCATCTCGGCCTCCAGACCATGCATCTTGGCTGCGTTGAAAGCCATCATGCCCTGCGATGCCAGGATGCGGTAGTCCAGCTCGCCAACGGTCACCAGAATCGGAGCCGTCCAGTTGTTGACGAACTTATGTGGCGAATTTGCGAACGTGCGCTGTGCCGTGGCATTGTTCTGGTCCCAGTACGGACCACCCATGTCGAAGTCGGCAAACCACATCTCCTCGGTCTCCAGATATTGAGATTCGATATTGAAGATACCGGCATGTGCCACAAGCGCGGCGAAACGGCCGTCGTTATGACCGGCCAGCCAATATACCGAGAATCCACCGTAGCTTGCGCCGATGGCACCGACATGGTCGGCGTCAATGTAAGGCTGGGCCTTGATGTAGTCCGTTGCCGAGAAATAATCCTTCATGTTCTGGCCGCCGTAGTCACCGCTGATCTGACGGTTCCATTCGGTTCCGAAGCCGGGAAGACCACGACGGTTGGGAGCGATTACCACATAACCGTTGGCAGCCATGATCATAAAGTTCCAGCGATAGCTCCAGAACTGGCTGACAGCCTGTTGCGGACCACCCTGGCAGTACAGTATGGCAGGATATTTCTTGTTGGGATCGAAATCGGGTGGAAGAATCTCCCAGCATGTCATCAGTTTGCCGTCGGTGGTCGGCACCTTGACCTTGCGCACCTCGCCGAGTTTCAGTTTGCCTAACAGTTCATCGTTGACCGAGGTCAGTTTCTTCTCCTCGCCGCCAACCATATAGATCTCGTTCGGCTCGCGCATGCTGTGACGCAGTGTCAGAGCCTGGTTGTCGTTGATGGGGAGAGGCTTGCCATAGTCGCATATGCCGATTGCAACGGTATCGATGGCGCATGTTGCCACATCGATGGTGAATACTGGCTCGGTTCCCTCATAGTAGCCCGAGAACCAGATCTTTTTGCCGTTGGGAGCCCAGGTGATGTTCTCGGGCCAGTAATCCCAGTTCTCGGTCAGGTCGCGTACCTGCTTGGTGGCGACATCCATGACCATCAGGCGCTTCTTGTCGCTCTCATACTTTGGGGTGGCCATGGACAGCCAGGCCAGTTGCTTGCCGTCGGGCGAGAATGCGGGATCTGTGTTGTAACCCTGCTCGCCTTCGGTCAGGATGACGGTCTGCTTGCTGTCCAGATCGTAGCGGTACAGGTTGGAGTTCGTGGAGAACGCATAGTCCATGCCTTTGAACTTGCGGCTTACATAAACCAGGCTCTTGCTGTCGGGCGCCCATGCGAACGACTCGGCACCGCCGAAAGGACGCATGGGACACTCATAGGGCTCGCCGGCCATGATGTCCGTGGCCTCGCCGACACCGTTGACGCTGAACTCAGCAACGAAAGGATGCGGGATCTTCTCAACCCACTCGTCCCAATGCTTGTACATCAGGTCATCCACCACGCGGCCTGTAGTCTTGGGCAGGCCTTCGAACAGTGTTGAATCCTTCTGGTTGAAGTCATCGATGGGGGAAGCGAATACCACATGCTTGCCGTCGGGAGCGATTTCGAAGCATTCGATGCCGTTCTTGACTTTCGACAGACATTTCACGCCGCCACCATTGGCGTCCATGACGTGGATCTGGTTTGACTCGGTCTCCTTGTCAAAACCAAGATAGGCAATCTTCTCTCCATTCTCGATCCAGCGGATGTTGCTCTCTGATTTGGCGGTCTTGGTCAGACGTGTCATCTCCTTGGCACCGATTTCCATACGGTAGATCTCGGCATTGCCTTTGTTCTCCTGGATGTCCTCGTAGGTCAGCGTGAAGGCTACGGTCTTGCCGTCGGGACTTACGACGGCATCGCCTATGCGCCCGAACGCCTCCAGGACTTCCGGCGTGAACTGTCCGTCGACAATGTTGATGTCGGGCTTCTCGATGATTTTCTCACTCGCCTCCTTGCTCTGGCATCCGGCCAGCGCAAGCGGCAGCAACATTGCACACATGGTCAATTTCGTTTTGTTCATGGTGTTAATATTTAGGTTTGTGTTTCTTCTTGGTTCTGGAATCGTACTTTGTAGCGGTTTCGTATCCTGGTTTATGATTAGGTTTAGGTGAATTTCTCATTGCCGGGTTGGGATAAAGAGCCCGTATCAGGTCCTCGCGGCGCATTTTCCTAAGCTCGGCCAAGATGGAGGGGCGAGCCTCCGGCTTGTACCAGAAGAAGAACTGTCGCTGGGCCAGTTTCTGTTCCGGAGTCACTGCGGTGTAGATTCGTTGTCCCGTATAGGGATGCACGCCGGTATAATAGATCTCAGTCGATACGGTCATTGGAGTCGGCGTGAAATCCTGCACCTGTTCCAGATGGAAATCAAGTCCCTTGGTTATGGCCGCCAGTTCCGCCATATCCACCTCGCGGCATCCGGGATGCGACGAGATGAAGTAGGGGATAAGTTGCTGTTTCAAGCCGCCCTCGGCATTGACGCGGTCGAATATCCGCTTGAACTTGTGGAACAGTTGGAACGACGGCTTGCGCATCACGCCCAATACGGTGTCCGAGGTATGTTCCGGAGCGACTTTCAATCGTCCCGACACATGGTCGCGTATGACCTCCTCAATGTATTTGCGGTTGATTTCACGAGTCTTGACGTCAGGATTATCTGCCATGGCCAAGTCGTATCGGATTCCGCTGCCGATGAAGGACTTCTTGACTCCAGGAATGACATCGACCGAGCGGTAGATATCCAGCAGCGGGGCGTGGTTATTGTCAAGATTGGGACAAGGTTTGGGATGCAGGCAAGACGGACGTACGCATTTCTTACAGGCTTCGCGATTCCGTCCTCCCATGGCATACATATTGGCAGACGGTCCACCCAAGTCCGAGATATATCCCTTGAAGTCCGGCATTCTGGTGATTTGCTTCACCTCGCGCAAGATTGATTCCTTGGAGCGGGAAGCGATGAACTTGCCCTGATGCGCCGAGATGGTGCAGAAAGAGCAGCCGCCGAAACAGCCACGATGCATATTGACGGAATGGCGTATCATCTCGTAAGCCGGAATGATTTTCCCTTTGTAACGCGGATGCGGCATACGGGTATATGGCAGGTCGAAGGCGGCATCTATCTCGCCGGTGTTCATGGGAGGATACATCGGGTTGATCCGTACAGTGCGTCCCATTCCGGATTGTCGGATTATGTTGCCACAGTACTTATTTGACTCTTCCTCGACGTGCCGGAAGTTCTCGGACTGCTTTTTCTTATCCTTAAAGCAGTCCTCGAATGATGCCAGGACAACGTCTTCCTTTCCAGCCGGTTCGTCATCGAAGAATACCGTCTGTGGAATGTCCCTGATATCCTTGATTCTCTCCCCTGCGGAGATACGTTCAGCGATTGCCATAACAGAACGCTCGCCCATTCCATAGACCACCATGTCGACCGGAGCGTCATAGATGATGGATGGGCGCAGACGGTCCTGCCAGTAGTCATAGTGCGACACACGGCGCAGCGATGCCTCGATGCCGCCGGCGATAATTGGCACATCGGGATATAGTTTCTTCAGTATCTCCGAATAGACTATTGTGGGATAGTCCGGACGCATGCCGTGCTTGCCGCCGGGTGTATAGGCATCGTCATGCCGCAGGCGCCTGTTGGCGGTGTAGTGGTTTACCATCGAGTCCATCGCTCCGGCCGACACTCCGAAAAAGAGTCGAGGTATTCCTAACTTCTTGAAGTCGCGTAGATCATCACGCCAGTTGGGCTGTGGCACAATCGCTACCTTATAGCCTGCTTTCTGCAGCACGCGCCCTATTACCGCCGCGCCGAACGATGGATGGTCCACATAGGCGTCGCCGGAGAACAGGATCACGTCAGCCTGTTCCCAACCCAACGCATCCATTTCGTCACGGCTGGTGGGCAGGTAGTTCCGGCGGTCCATCCACGGTTCGAGTTCACGCTTCGTGTCTGACATGGGCTGCTTCCTTTTGGTTTTGACTTTCCAGCATATCCTGCATCTGCACCAGTTCATCGCGCAACCGGGCCGCCTCTATGAAGTCTGTACGGCGTGCGGCGTCGATCATGTCGCGCTTCACTATCTCTATGCGCTTTTCCAGTTCCGGCAATGACATGTACTCGATAACGGGATCCGCGGCGATGGTGGGTCCGACTTCCTCCTCTACATATGGTCTTGGCTTGACCTGGGTTTTGGGAACGGGGGAGTACTGCGGTTTCTGCGGAGCAGCCACTCGTTTGGTCTTGCTCTGTTTTGCCGTACGGTCGGCAGCATCTTCGCCGTAGATTTCCGCAAGTTCGTTGTGGCTCTTCTTGGCGATCGGCGTGGGAGTTATGCCGTGGGCCTCGTTGTACAGCATCTGCTTGGCGCGACGGCGATTGGTCTCGTCAATGGTCTGCTGCATCGAGTCGGTGATCTTGTCAGCGTACATGATGACTTTGCCGTTGACGTTTCGGGCGGCGCGTCCCGCTGTCTGTGTCAGGCTGCGGTGATTGCGCAGGAATCCCTCCTTGTCGGCATCCAGGATGGCCACAAGGCTGACCTGCGGCAGGTCAAGTCCCTCGCGCAGCAGGTTTACGCCGATCAGTACGTCGTACTTACCTTCGCGCAAGTCTTCCAGGATTCGGATACGTTCCAGCGTGTCCACGTCGCTATGTATGTATGCCGAGCTTATGCCCCATTTTATCAGGTGCTTGTTCAATTCCTCGGCCATACGCTTGGTCAAGGTGGTTACCAGAACGCGCTCGTCGGCCTCGATGCGCAGTCGGATCTGCTCCATCAGGTCATCGATCTGGTTTATGGTGGGGCGTATCTCGATTTCGGGGTCCAGAAGACCTGTAGGACGAATCACCTGCTCTACAAATACACCTTCGGTCTGCTGCAGTTCATAGTCGCCGGGAGTGGCACTGACGTAGATGGTCTGAGGTGTCAGACGCTCGAACTCCTCGAACTTCAATGGTCGGTTGTCAAGGGCCGCGGGGAGCCTGAACCCATATTCCACAAGATTCATCTTGCGTGACAGGTCGCCGCCGAACATGGCGCGTACCTGCGGCAACGTAACATGGCTCTCGTCGATGATAGTCAGGAAATCGTCGGGGAAGTAGTCCAACAGACAGAAAGGCCGCATTCCAGGCTCACGGCCGTCGAAGTAGCGGGAATAGTTCTCGATGCCGCTGCAATGTCCCAACTCCTTGATCATCTCCAGATCGTATGTGACACGTTCGCGAAGCCGCTCGGCCTCAAGTATCTTTCCCTGAGCGTTGAAGAATTCCGTCTGTTTGCCGAGATCCAGGGCAATCTGGTCTACTGCCTTGGCCTGACGTTCCTTAGTGGTGACGAAGATGTTGGCGGGATAGATGCGGAATCCTTCAAGATTTGTCAGTACCGCTCCCGATGCGGGATCGACAGTCTGGATTTTCTCGATCTCGTCTCCCCAGAACACCACGCGGAGCTGAATATCCTCGAACGACAGCTTGATATCAACGGTATCCCCTTTGACGCGGAACTGGCCGTTCTGAAGTTCTATTTCGGTCCGGCTGTAGAGTGATGCAACCAGGTCACGGAGAAACTTGTTGCGGCTTACATGCTGGCCGACCTCGATATTTATGACAGTCTGGCGGAAATCCTCTGGATTACCCATACCGTAGATGCAGCTGACCGAACTGACTACAATCACATCGCGGCGCCCTGAGAGCAGTGCGGCCGCTGTGGATAGACGCAGTTTGTCGATCTGTTCGTTTATTGCCAGATCTTTCTCTATGTATTTGTCGCTCCCGGGGATATAGGCTTCGGGCTGGTAGTAGTCGTAATAAGATACAAAATACTGAACGGAGTTCTCGGGGAAGAAACTCTTCATCTCGGCATATAACTGAGCCGCCAGGGTCTTGTTGTGCGAAAGTATGAGGGTAGGGCGCTTGACCTGCTGGATGACGTTGGCCATCGTGAAGGTCTTGCCGGAGCCGGTGACGCCAAGCAATGTCTGGTGAGGCAAACCGTTGTTCACCCCACTGACTAATTCGGCTATGGCTTCAGGCTGGTCGCCCGTAGGGAAATATTCGGAAGTTAACTTAAAATCCACTTATAATCTTAAATTTTGAGATTAACTTACAAATATAGTCACGATTGCCCGAATTTCCAAATCAAATCCCGCAATTATAACAAATTTTGACTTAATCAATAGGGTGTTCAGTTCTATGTTCTCATTTTTGAGACGAAATTTAAGTGCTACAT
>ERZ827108.2187-NODE-2187-length-21508-cov-7.520440_pt1 | contig 21508 bp, 19 predicted proteins | sample MGYA00519921_ERZ827108 | MGnify/ENA primary metagenome ERZ827108 (study PRJEB31778, sample SAMEA3449258) | human gut metagenome | biome: human gut; feature: human-associated habitat; material: faeces | place: United Kingdom | collected 2010/2012 ... | reverse complement strand
TACTCAATTTATCCGAACCATACTATGCACATGTGTCAGATGGTTAATTAAGTTTGCAAATGTGTTATTATCATATTTTAATAAATATGATAAATCAATATTTCTACTAATATCATTTATTCTTTTTAATGAGCTATAAATTTCTATAAAATTTTGATATTCTATCTGTTGGATAATATCATTTTCTATTTTGCACGCAATATATTTGGAAATATCTAATGGATTAGAATAGTCACATAATTTTTTTAAAATTATTTCATTACCTATATTTATAATTTTTAAAATCATTTGAGTTATATATATATCTTTTTTTTACAAATAAAAAGTATATCGTTTTCTTCAAATTTCTTAGTAAAATTTAAATTTTTATTATTAATAAATTTATATGTAAATGATTCACCTGAATTAATAATCTCAAATTCTGAAAATAAATTGTTTGTATAAAAAATATAATAATTATTCATGTATATTAACCTCCGTATCTATAATATGTTTTTCAAAAACAAATGGATGTAAAATAATTAATTTATTATTAAAAATTGTTATGCCACCAATTTCTTTATCATTAAATTCATCTACAACATTGATATTGTTAATCATTATTTCATAAAAATCCGTTTTTGTTGGTGAGTCTGTTCTCTTTTTTTCAGAAGCAACATGTTCAATTTTTATTAAATGATTATAAGCATCTGTTTGATTATGATAGTCATTTATTAGTTCTGGGCTAAAAATTTCTAGTCTGTTTTTTACTTTTTGGAAAAAAAGGATATTTTCTTCTTTACGGTGAGAAATATATAATTTGTTTTCACCATTGTTAATAATTTTTTCGAGTAAAATAGAATCCCCTGGGTTTAATTTATTTTCTCTATAATAATTTCCTAACCCTAAAATGCGTAATTCTTTTCTTTTAGCAGTAGCACGTAACCTTAGATTTATTTCATTATTATTATTTTTGCAAATAAATTTGTAATTTATTTTTTCATTTTCAAAGATATCATTAATCTCGGCTTTTTTTGGAATTAAGATATAGGTTTCATGTGTTGTTCCTTTGCCTAATTCAGTATTATTTAGAGTTTTAATAAATTGAATAATTTTCATATATATTTTCCTTTATAAATATTTTTTTATAACTGAGGAAATTCCTCGTGACATAAGAGGTGGGACAGCGTTCCCAATTTGCATATATGTTTTTAAGTATGCTCCTAAGAAAAAATAATCATCAGGAAATGATTGAATTCTAGCCGCTTCACGAGGAGTTATGCTACGAATTTGATATGGATGTATATGAGAATGACAATCCATTCTTAAGTGAGCAGTAATAGTTCTACAAGGTTTATCAGGGATCAATTTAAAATACTTGTCTTTAAAAATATGATTTCGATGAGAATAAGGCATAATATCACTGATTTTTTCATTTGTTGCGTCATCTCCTGGATCTAGACGTCTATATATTTCGTAATTTAAATCGGAAACATATCTGGCTTTATGATTGAAAGTAAATGGAGTGCTTCGATTCATATTAATTAAAGATAAATAGTCATTGTTATTTCCAAACTCATTAATATCAATTTTTTTTCCTGATATATCTGAATCTATTTCATTTTTATTTTTTTCTCTTTGGGCTTCAAGTGGTTTTATAAACTCAAGAGCATCAGATAAATTAAAGCCATCTATTTTTTTACAATTTAATTCAATTTCTTCAAATAATGATTTTGGAGAAATATTTTTCTTATCAACAACGTCGTTTCGTATAGCTATATAAATAAGTCTTTCCCTGCTTTGAGCCACTCCAAAATCTTTTGAGTTTAATAATTTATACGATACAGTGTAATGATAATCAATATTATTTTTTGAAGATTTTACTTTTTTAAAATCTTCTATCACTTGGTCGGCTACTTTTAACATTCCTCTTACGTTTTCCATTACAACAAATTTTGGAGCGATTTTTTCAACAGCTTTTAAAAAATATTTGTATAACTGATTTCTCGGGTCATCAATTATTCTTTGTTGATTTGCAGAGCTGAAGCCTTGACAAGGAGGACCACCAATAATAACATCTATATCTTTAGAAACAAATTGATCAATATTATCAACAATTTTTTTTAAATCACCAAGTATTATTTTTTTTGATGGTGTATCCGGATGATTATATTTATAAGTATTTATACATACTTCTTCTATATCATTTGCTAATTCAATTTTAAAATTATTTTGAATGAATCCTAGACTTAATCCACCTGCACCACAGAATAAATCGATAAGAGTTGGTTCGTTTGCCAGCTCTTTTTTTTGTTGTAATTTTAGTCTTTCGGTATTTGATAATTTATATAAAATATTTTTTAAATCATTTTTATTTTCTTTGTAAAAACATACGGACTCAATAAATTCTTGAAATGTTTTATTTCCTAAAAAATCTTTTAGATCAGTAATATCTTTTTTTTGTTCAATAACACCAATATTTATTAATTCATCAGTGCAATCGAATATTTTAATACTGTCATTTAGGTTATACTTTTTTCTATATTTATTAACAAAATCAATATATATATTAATTAGTTCTTTAAAAAATTGTTTATCTTTTTTTTCATTTATATTTGTAATAGGTGTGAAAATCATAAACTACCTCGTTTAACTAGTAAATTTAAATTTTGTTTTATAGACAATGCGATTGCCTTTGATAGGAGAGGTGGTACAGCATTTCCAATTTGTTTGTATTGTTCTGTTCTTGGCCCACAAAAAACAAAGTTATCTGGAAAGGATTGTAGTCTTGCTGCTTCTCTAACTGTTAATGTCCTTCCTTGTGTATAGTCTGGATGTATAAATTGATTTCCATCTTTATATAAGTGAGCTATAATAGTTTTTGCAGGTTGATCCCACCATTGAACAACATAACTATTGTTAAAAACACGTGCTTTTTTATGTTTTAAATCTGGTCTATGTTCTAATAGTTCTTTAAATGTCCATTTATTTTTTGCCATTTCTGTATATCTTTTAATGTCTAGATCATTATGTCTTCTTGCAACATGATCCATTAAAATATTTGATGTATTATAACTAATTTGTGCAAGAAATTCATTATTAGTATTTGAAGTAAAATTTATAATACTTTTTCCCTCACCAGGTCTTAATTTTGGAAGTTCATAAATAGCATCTCTAACAGTTACGTATTTTTTTAATTCTTCCTTTTCAATATTATTTGCATCAGGTGCATAATGTGTTGATATAATATCTTTATATAGCTGTTCAGGAGAAATGCATAGATCTTTTCTAGTTCCAAGTATTATAACTCTTTTTCTGATTTGAGGGACTCCGTAATTTACGGCATTTAACACCATATCATTGGGATTTGAAAGAATATTATAATTTTTTGATAATTCTTTCATTACAAGATCTATAATTTTTTTATCTTTGATTTTTGCGGTTAAAATTCCTAGAACATTTTCGAAGACAAAAACTTTTGGCTTATAATAATTCAAAATTTTAACATAATTTTCGAATAAAAAATTTCTTGGATCATTTTGCATGCTATTTTTATCTTTTGCTCTTCCTAGAGTAGAATAAGCTTGACAAGGAGGGCCCCCTATAATAACATCAATCTCTTCATTGTTAGATATTTTATCTATTAGAGTAATTATATTTTTATTAGTTATATCTTCGTTTATTACGGCATCTTCAGCATTTTTATAATTGTAGAATTTCATCCTTTCAATTAGTGTTTTGCAACAAATTGAATTGATTTCAATATGAGCAACGGCTTTAAAATTTTCTTGATAAAATCCCTCACTCAATCCACCACATCCAGCAAATAAATCAATAAAAGTAAATCTTTTCATACTATCTTCCTTTAAATAAAATTAAAACATAATAATGAGTATTATATCATAAATTTATGAGAGTGGAATTATTTTTTTTAAAATTATAAAATATATGATAGGTAATAAAGTATGAATTATTTTTTATTATATATTTTATATCATATAATAAATATTTATATGTTTTTTGGGAATAAAAATGGAGGTAATTGATTTTCTAACTATTAACTAAGTAAAAGTCAAATAAATCTTTTACATACCCTTTAATACCACCATCATACGTCATAGGTTCATAGACTTCTAGTCTTGCAACATTTAATAACATTATTTTTCTTGGAAATTCCTTATCAGATATGGAAGCATCATTATTAAAATACTTTTTAATTTCTTCTCGTCTTTCATAGAACTGTGTAATAATTTCTCTTACAAGCTGAATCCTAAAGCCATCACTTCCTGATCTATCTACTATGTTTAGTATGTAATCAGTATTAAATTCTTGAATTACTTTTAATGTTTTATCGTAAGCATAGACTTTCTTATTATCTACAATTTGTGTTTGCATTGATAACATGCAATACCACCATATCGTTCTTAACCAAATTCTATTAGGTATAGAATAAAAATATTTTTCTTTTTGTCCATGTCTTTCTAAGACTAAATCAGGAATAATATAAAGTGAAATGTATCTCCATATATTAATATTTGAAGCGTCATGTAACTGAAATTTGAAAGATCTTAAAATTTTAAATAATTCAATTCCAAAATAACAGTCAGTATAATATTTCTTTTTTGAATAATTCAGTTTTCCATTGTTGATGCCATCATTTATTTGAGAAATAATTTCTTCATAAGCATCAGTAAGTTGATATCTTAACTTTTTTTCTGATTGAGATGTAAGTGTTGATAATATATAAGAATCTCTAAAATCATTTTCTAATAAGGATTCATATCTTTCTCTAGCATCAACTTGATTTAACTCCAACCATTCCATATTACAATTCCTTATAAACATTTTCTTTAACGCTTTGCATCATAGAAATAATAGTATCTACTTTAATATTAAAAGTTCTTATAAAGTAATGCATGGCGGCACAAATGCTTCCTTCCTCAAAATCTTCGTTATCTTTCACTTTTTCTAAATAGCCATCCTTATCTAAATTTAATAATATCATTAGAATTGCTGATGAAAATATTTCTTTAAATAGTGGCGTTGAACTTTCAAGGTTCTCTTCATCTAAGTATTTGTAATCGGGATGATCAGTATTTAATAATAGGCATACATTTTCTGCGCTAAATTTGTCTATTTCTGGGTTGATAGAAGAATATTCAAGCATCCACAATGGTTTGGTTACTCCGTTGGACACTGTGGCAATTGGGAATTCAGATCCTTTTCCTTCTAGCATAATTTTTGCCTCATTAAACATGCCAACAATCATCCCTTTTTTATTAGCTAAATGCATTTCATTAGGTAATATATTTTCACAATCCCCAACAGTAAAAATTACTCTTATTTTTACATATTCTTTCAATCTGTCTGGCTTAATATCCATTGAAATTGTTTTATTAACAAAAGTGTCTTTAATTGAAAATGCTCCTATTTTTCTTGTATCTCTTTTTTGAGAAGGTTTAGACATCCATTGAAGTGCTATATTAATAGATGCATTATGAGGAACTATTCCATTTTTTCCAAATAGTACCTGAGGATTATCGATAGTTAAATTTGTTTTGAATTTTAAGTTATAGTCTTTAACATTCCATATGTTTTTTTGATCAAGAATTATGTATTCATTATTTTCAAAATCGTAATCTAGATCATATTCAATATTATCGGATATATATGAAAAAGAATAAGGTTCAATTGATATACTTGATTCTTCAAATAAATCATTATTAAGTTTTGGGAATAATTCGAAACTGCTCACATTTATTCACCACCTTTAGTTAGTTTTATAGAATATACAAAGCCTTTATCCTGAGTTTCTAATGTAATTTTACCTTCTATTAGAATCTTGTTGTTTCCATGATTTTTAAATACTATTGATGAATTATTAATTTCATCGCCTTTTAGAGTTATTTCTAATTCATCATATAAATAATTATCTTTTATATCTACTGGAATTCTTAATTCATTTGATCCTTTGTTTATAGAAATGGTAGATATTTGAATTTGTTTTATATTTATTGGGAAAGCCTTTTTTTGTATTGTATTATCTTTGTTCATTAAGTTATTCCATGTATTTAAATTACCGATACCAAGAATACTTATATCAATTGATGCATTATGATTTAAAAGATTCAACTCAAAGTCAATACTAGATAAAGTATTATTTATATTAATAACATTTCCTGTTTTTAAAGTGCTCCCGTTTCTAGATCGTGTTATTGTAGATCTCTCTTTTGGTTTAGGTTTAATGCCTGTTTGTGGAGTACTACCATAACCGATGGTTGGTAAAAATAGCTTACCTAATTTTTGAGAAATACCTATAATTCTTCTAGGTTTATTTAATTCATTTTCTTTAAGTGAGTCTTGAATTATTTTTTTAGTATTTTTGCATATTGTTGCAACTACTTTACCATAATTTTTTTCTTCAATATAAACGTCATCCCAAGCATTATGATCGGCCATTTCGCTTTTTCTGATATACAGTTCTAACTTGAAATAGTCTTTAAAAATAGCATTACTATTTAATACAAAAATTCCTATTAATATTTCGTCTTCGGGTGTATTTGGAATTTTATCGGCCCATTTATTTGAAATTTGATAATCAACAATCATACCGGGTTTTCTACAAAATCCAATTATGGGTCTATTACCATTTGAAGTGTTATTTTCTATTCCAATATAGGTATAGGGACTTAGTTCAAAAGATTTTATTGGAATCTTACAAAAAGCGATACTACCTGAGTTTTGACCTTTTAATTTTGAATATTTTACTGTTTTGACATCATAATCTAATATGTGGTTAATATCAGGATTGTATGAAATATTATAATTATTAAGCAAAGCAAGATTGTATAATTCTGAAATAACTTTGAAAAAATAATTTTCATCGTCATTAAATTTTATTTTTTGATTATTGATATATACTTTCAAAAAAGGTTTATCAAACATCTCTTTATAATTTTTGTTATTAATTCTAGGGGCGTACCATTGTAAAATAGAATTTTCCAGTGTCTCTTCAAAATTATCTTTCCAAAAACAATTATTGTTCCAATATTCTTTTTTATAATTAATATCATTTAATAGTTCTTTTTTATTTATAAATGGAATAATAATTTTTGTACCGGTTTCTCTTCCTGCATAACATCTCAAATCAAATATTTTTAAAAAGTTTGAAATATAATCATGATTTTCTATTGGGTATGGAGATCCGTTTTGTTCATCTCCGAACCATGCTATTCCTCTATCGTTTCTTTTAATATTGTGTAAAAGACTATTATATTTTGTTTCATCTTCAATATATGTACAAGCTAATCTCTCTATGTATTCGCCATTTTCTTTAAATCTTGTATAAAAAACGACTAATCCAATTCCAACTCTAAAATATACTGTTTTGCCATATCCCCATGATCCACCAGCATCTTCTTTGGTTTGTGGTTTTGCAATCTCATACACTAGTTTTCTAAAATTTCCATACTTTTCTTTTGCATCAGAATATTTTATTTTACCGTTTAATCCAACAGTATTTTTATCTTCAATAGATATAAAAGAACATTCAGTTTCTTTTATTTTATTTTTCAAATCAACTGATATACCTTCTAATTCATTGGTTAAATTTGTTTTGGTAAATTTACCAATTGTGTAATTTACATCTACACTTCTATATATTCCGATGTTATCTATACCAGCATCAAGAGAATTTTGTAAAGATTCTCTGATCATTAAATCAATAGTTGACATAGAATTATTTTGGATTGATGAAAGGACAGATGAACCTGACATAGACATTGGTGTTTGTTCAGGAATATTAATTTTCATCATAATATTCTTCTCCTTTGTTATCTAATTTAATTGTTAATTTTGAAACATAATCCTTATATTTTTTATCTCCAGGTATTGCCAAGTATAGACCTACCAAGTCTTGAGAAGTATTCAAAGCTAATCTTTTTTGATTCTTTACGTTTAATGGTTTTGAATTTTTATCTATTATGTAAATAACAAGCATTGGATTAATATCAAAACCAATGGACTTTTTAAATTCAAAAAATGATTCACTGTGTCTTTCATCAGGATTTTTAATCTTAGCTTGAATAACTTTTTCTTTGTTTTTTAGTTCGTTAAAAGCAATATCTTCAAAATTATCACGATAAGTTCTTAAAATTCCAATGTTTATATAATCTTTTATGTTGCTTTTCTTTGAACGGTTTACTTTGTTTATTGATACTTTGTTAGATAATTTCCAAGAATTACCGCTTTCAACCCCAACCAAAACGACATTCCATTTTGATAGTTCAGTTGTATCTTTTTTATTTAGCCATTCTAATAATAATTCAATATTATTGAAAACCCTATTGTTATGACAAAATTTAAATTTTGTTAAAAAATGATACACCATTTTATAATCTACATTTTTCCATACAAATGAGCTATTTGACCTTGATTTTATAGGTGCACAAGGAATATCATTTAGAAAAGCTTTTGTTAAGTCAATATTATTATTCATAATATCTTCATTTGTATCAAATGATATTGTTTGCGCCTGAACTCCTGAAAAATTATAGTCTGCTTCGATTACACTTTGTTGTTTATTTCTTGCAGTTATTCTAAGCCAACTAACAGAAGGCGTATTATTTATTAAAGGACCTGCTTGTCTAGGAGAAATTCCTTGTATCATATATTGTTCAAGATTCATTCTTAAGTCATAATCAAGTTTAGATAAAAAGGTAAATTGTTCATACGTAATTTCGTCCATCCAAATTCGAGGATATAATTCATAGCCAAATCTATAACCAAACCATCTCCCCATTTGCATTAAACTATCAGCTTGTCTTCCTTTTCTAAAAAAGTATGTACTAACCAGGCCTTCTAATGTAAGTCCTCTAGAAAGAGTATTTCCCCCTATAATAATAAAAGCAGGTGCTTCCATTGCATCTAATTGTTTTTTTTCTGGATAAATTATGCGTTTGTATTCATTATCTTCGTTAATTTTATTATTTTTATAATTATCAATACATAGATGTATACCGTTGCTATATTCGAACGAATTATCATCATTTAAGAGAATATAGTTAATTCTTTGTTCAATTAGTTTTTTTAAATAAGGTTTTATCTCATTAAAGTTAGGATATTCTTCCACGTTATCAATCATTTCATAATCTGGAAATTCCTGTTTTAAAGTATCATAAGAAAACAAATTAGTTTCTTTATCCCAAACTTTTTTACAATCATTTATAATGGCGTCTATTTTTGTGGTACTTATCCAATTGTTTATAGCATTAGATATACGAGAATGTTCATCAGTTTTATATGAAATGTTTACTAGCATACTAAAAGGTTTTTTTATTTTTTTGAATCTAAATGCACTGACAGAACATAAGAACCAACAAATTGCGGATTTTAAATTATTTGGTATGTCTAAACTTGTTTCTTCAAGTATTTTATTTATTTTTGATTCATCATCACTATCTATATTTCTGATAATTGAAAGACCATCGCTTAACCCATCTTCATCAACTCCAAAAATTTCTTGAGGGCCAAAATAACTTTTTGGAGGAGTAAGTGTTGTTATAAAATTATTTGGATATAATCCATCTTCGCTACTATCATTTAGGAAATTTGCATAAGGAGTAGCAGAATAACAAATATAATTCATTGCTCCACACAATTGTTTACCTTTTGGACCATTTACGATATCATTAACCAATTTATTAATTGTAGTTTGTTCTCCTGAATCTAATTTTTTGGTATTGATACTTGCTTGATCAGCTTCATCATCTATTATTAGAACTCTCATATTCTTTGCATTTGATGTATCTCTTTTAATCCAGTTAAGTAAGTTATTTAATCTATCCTTTTGTTTTAAAGTAACGCATAAATATTTTGTATGCGAATGATTACTTAAATCCAAATCGCTTAGTTCTTGACCAGGATCTGCTTTTTTATTGGTTATTGATGAAAGGGAAACCCAATTAAACATACCTTTACCAGAAAAATCATTTATTAATCTTTTTTCTGTTTGCATTCTTAAATTTTCAAGCATTCCTCCTAATATAATAAAGAAATTCCATCCATTATCAGCGCATTGACTTATTAATGCACCCATATTAGCTGTTTTTCCTGATTGAATAGCACCTACTACCATCCCTTTTATAGCCCCTATATCTTCAGAGTATTCAGTGGATAATCTTTTTCTTATTATTTCAGTATCATTTTCAATTATTTTTATAGATACTTTTGAAAAATGTTTTTCGTTAAGCAGTTTATTTTTATATAATACCCAAGCACTTCTTTTGCTTGTAGATGTTCTACTTTCATTATCTAGTAATTTATCAGTGATGATTGAAGAGCCTCTTGAATCTCTGCATTCTTTAGATTCTTTATAGATAAGTTCAATTCTATCGCAAGCAAAAATATAGTCGTCATATGTTGTATTGTCTTCTAGTAAACCATCATCTATCATTTCTTCGATTTTTTCTTTTATTTCATCTAAATTCTTATAATTGAAATTTCTAATAAATTGCCAATCAATTTCTTTTCCTTTAGATAAAAATTTTGTTGAGATCCTTTTTTCAATAAATTCTTCACAGCTTATTATAATATTATCATTCATATTCTTTACCTCTTTAGTTATTAAACATCTCAATTAGTCACTTATAATTTATTAAATATTAAAATTTTATATCATTTTATATAAGATTGAATTGTGAAATTTAAAAATGTTTTATAGATATAATTATACATCCTGATAGGAATGTATTCTATATAAATGGACTAAGCGAATGGATTTTAAAGCTAAAAACAATAAAAAGGTATATGTAGGAATTGTATTCAGTAGTATATAATTTTAAATCTAGAAGGAACTTAGTATTAATTTCAAAATATTACAACAATTTCATTATTTTTATTATTTATGTGAACATTGATATCCAACCAATTAGTTGACCTATTAATTTTATCAGTCATTTTATTAAACATATCATTATTTTTAAATGCTAATGTTATTTGTTTATGGTTAAATTCACATTCTATATTATTTAAAACATCTAAAGGAGATATATCTAAATTAGAACATGTTTTTATAGGTTCTAAAGTATCAGCTAAAGCTAGAATAAATAATATAGGATTCCTATTAAATTGAACCGGTTGAGCGTAAGGTGGGGTCAATTGTTTTAAACCATATTTTTCATATTGTTCTATAGTATAGTCATCAGTTGCAAACCACATATTATGTGAAATAATACAATCAGCTAAATATGCAAATATAGGAAATTGAGAGGTACTGAAATGTAAATCATTAATATAGAAATCATTAAAATCAGCAGATTTGTTTCTTGAGAAAGATAAATAATAATTTTTAACTAGGCTATCATATAACCATAATCCTCCTACTATTCCATGATCATAATGATTAATCTTTGGATTCATTTTGCAATATTCTAAATAATTAAAAATAGTTCCGCTTGTATACATACTTTTCTTAATTGTAGTTCCATTATTAAAAGAAATTCCATTATAGTAAGGTATTTCATATTTTGTTCTAACTGTTGGTGTATGATATCTTACATAGCGAGAAGGAACTGGAAAAGTAATTCCTAAATCATAATATGCTGTAAAAGGCATACGTTTATAAAATGAATGATTATAATAAATTTTATTTTCTTTCATAATCTTTTCAAAATCTTTAGATTTTTTTCTATAATCAAATTTGTATGTCCAGTCTTTTTCTTGAATATATCCCATATCATGAAATAAAGAGACTAAAAACCAAAGATAACTAAATTCAAAAATTTCATTTTGATCATTATCAATTATTTTCAAATCATGAAATGAACTGTTTTTTATAAGAAGGCCAATAAAAAAAACTGACAGTGTATGATTTACTCTTAATGTTTCACATTCTTGTAATATATCGCGAATTAAATAACTTTTTCCAGCATATGCGAAAAAATCATCTATAAATTTTTTAGCATCATTTATATTTTTTGGAAATGCTAAATCGTTTAAATAATAATTCCAATCAATATTGTTATATTTGTAATAATTAGACATTGTTTCATATAAAGTTTTCATGTTCTTTCTCTTTTCTAAATATTTTATAATTCTATTTTATCGTATTACATTAATTTAATCATTATATTTTATGATGCACATTAAAAGCTGTCTTACGACAGCTTAATCAAATGACATATCATTTAAATTAAATAATAATAAGTGATCATTATTTTCTTGTAATATTTTTTCATCAAAACCATTTTTTGAAAATAATGCATAATAGATTTTATTATTTTTCTTTAATGGTTCTAGTTTTGCAAGAGTATCTAAATATTCTGAATAAGAAAATGGACTTTCTTTAAATTTACATTCACCTATTAAATAACATTTTTCTTTTTTAGATAAAGCAAGAATATCAATTTCTATTTCTTTAATTTCAGTATTATTGTTTTTGCTTCTAACAGTTGTTTTTCCAAACCATCGCCCTATTTTTTCATATCTAAAAGGAAGCTTATTTTTTAATTGTAATCTTGTAAGATATTGTTGACATACTTTTTCATAGGTAATAGAAGCATATCTATCTAGATTATCAGCAATAACATACTGGTAAATACCATCTACATCACCATCTTCTAGACTAGAATAGTTAGTAAATATAAAGGTGTACCAAAATCTAAAGAATTGATCTGTTAATTGATAAATTCCACGATTATTATTTGCTATTTCTTTATTACCAGCATCGATAGAGAGTTCTCTTTCTACAATACCAAGTTCTATTAAATTTTTTAAGTAAACGCTGGTTTTTGAAGTGTTGTTAATAAGAGTTTGTGTTGATATTTCATTTATCTTTGTATTTCCTAAAGCAATGGCTTCTATAATAGAATTATATAAAGAAGTTTCTCTTAATTCTTGATGTAAAAGAAATTCTACTTCATTAAACAAAATACAACCTTTGTTAAAATATTGTATTTTATATTTTCTTCAATAGTTAAGTCACTATTGAATTGTTTTAAATAATGAGGTATTCCACCTAGTATAGAATAAATAATAATTTGTTGTTCTAAAGAATAATTTGGAAAGAATTTTCTAGCATCAAAGAAATTCATTTCTTTCATTTTATAAATATCAGTAGCACGACCATATAATGGATTTTTATTTGCAAGTAATTATTTTTCAATAAAACTCATAGCACTGCCACATAAAATGATCATTACATTTTCATTTTTTAGAGTAGTATCCCATAAATTTTGTAAAATAGAAGGAATAGATTTATTATTTTTACACATATAAGGAAATTCATCAATAATAATTAATTTTTTTTCTTTATAAGGTAACTCTATGATAGAGCTTAATACTTGCTTCCAATCATGAAAAGTACTTAAATATTGGCTTGCTTTAATATTTTCTTTTAATAATGACTGAGAAAAGTTTCTTAATTGAATATTATCAGGGCATTCTTGACATGAGTAAAAAATATGTTCTTTGTCTTTACAAAATTCATGTAATGTTTCTGTTTTACCAATGCGGTATCTCCCATATAAAAAAATAAGTTCTGCATTTTTTGAATGATAACGACTATTTAAAAAATTTAATTCTTGTTCTCTACCTATAAACATATATCTTCACCTTTTTTATAATTATAAGGTTATATATAATTGAAACAATGGACAAATAGTCCACAAATTTACCTAAGCAAGCATAGATAAAAAAACATTTTTTTAAATAGTGAATAAATTTTAAAACAGATAGATGATATAAGATTATTTTGGTAATAAAGTATGGTAATATAATGTTATCAATAAAAAAAGAAATACTTTTATTTTTATAATATTTTATCGAAAAGAGGGATATGAGTGAGTGTCTTACTTCAAGAAAAAACAAAACCTATATTGTCTGTTGATGAGCAAATAGATAAATTAAAAGAAAATGGTGTAACTTTTAAATATGTTTCAGAAGATAATGCCAAAGAATATTTAAGGAAAAATAACTATTATTTTAAGTTAACATCATATAGAAAGAATTTCTTAAAAAAAGAAATCGATGGTAAAAAGGTGTACATTGATTTGGATTTTGCATATTTACAAGATTTAGCAATCATTGATATGGAATTGAGGTATTTGTTAGTAGATTTGTCTTTAGATATTGAACACTGGACAAAAATATATTTATTAAATTTAATTCAATTACATAATGAAGATGGTTATGAAATTGTAAATGATTTTTTGGATAGTTTAGATAAAAATCAGTATGATAGATTAGAAAATGAAGTATTAAGAAATCGAAATTCAATTTATTGTGAAGATTTAATAAATAGCTATCCTGATTTAAAAAAATACCCTATATGGGTTTTTATCGAAGTAATTTCTTTTGGTACACTAATATCATTTTATAAATTTTGTGGGGAAAGATACAATGATAAAATGATGTCAAAAGATCATTTTATATTAAAAATGTGTAAAAGTGTTAGAAATGCAGCGGCACATAGTAATTGTATAATAAATGATTTAAATGCAAAAACAACATCATTATCAACAAGTTATTTAGTTACAAAAGAATTGGCAAATATAGAGAAAATTTCGAAGGTTACTAGAATTAAGAAAATGAGTAATGGTAGAATACAACAAGTAATATCTTTGCTTTATATGCATAAAAAACTAATACCAAGCGAAGGTGTTAGAAAGAATGCTGTTATAAATTTGCAAAAATTTAGTGATAGAATAAAAAGAAACGGTCACTATTATGATAATAATGATTTGATTAGGACAACTTTTGAATTTTTGAATATTGTTATTGACAATTGGTATCCAGTTGACTAAAATGAAATTGCATAAAAAAATATATAAATATATTTTGTAAGGACCGTGTAGTAATACATGGTTCTATTTTTTTTACAATAAAAAGCCCTCTAGTTTATCACTAAAGGGCTGTTATTATTTTTTGATCATAATAAATTGATAAGGTTTTAAGGTTGTTGGGTTGTAATTGTTGTAGTTATCTAACAAGATATTTCCTTGAATATCAGGAATTGATTGTTCAGTGTTTGTAAAGTTACATAAACAAATAATTTCTTGTCCTTGATAAGTACGTTTATAACCAATAACATCATCTACAGTATTTACTTCTTCAAAATCTCCATAAACAAGAGTATCTTCTTGTTTTCTAATAGAAATCATTTTTTTATAGAAGCTATAGATTGAATTTGGATCGTTGAATTGATTTTCAACATTGATTTTATCTTGGCTTCCTGTCATTTTTAACCATGGTTCATGATCACTAAATCCTGCGTATTTACTGTTATCCCATTGCATTGGTGTTCTGGTATTATCTCTACTTCTAAGGTTAAGGAAATGCATCGCTTCTTCTTTAGTAAAGCCTTCTTCTAAAGCTCTTTGATATTGTCCATGACTTCCAATATCATCAAATTCACTAATGTCTTTTCTTTCAAAGTTTTCCATACCGATTTCTTCACCTTGATAGATAAAAGGTGTTCCTCTTAAGTTAAAGAACATACCAGCAAGCATTGTTTGAGAATAATAATTATGATTTTTCTTATCTAAGACAAATTTATCGATTGCTCTAGGTTGATCATGATTTTCCAAGAAACTAGCAATCCATCCAAGTTTTTGTACTTCTCTTTGACTTGTAAATAAGAGTTCTTTAAATTGTTTAGTTGTCCAATCATTTCTTTTAAACCATTCTTCATCTTCACTAATATCAAAATTACAATAATTAAAATCAAACATCATTGAAAAACATCCTTGTTCACCAATAAAAATACCTAAATCCTTATATTGAACCCCTACTGCTTCTGCAACAGTCATACAATTATGTTTTTCAAATGTTTCTTTCTTCAATTCATCAAAAAAGACTTCAATTCCTGGTTGATTTCTAGAATAAGCAAAACAAGCACTTAAACCATCTTGTCCATCAACAGGACCATCTAAATATCTTTGATCCTTTTTAATAAAGTTAATTGCATCAACTCTAAATCCTGCAATTCCTTTATCTAACCACCAATTAATCATTTTATAAAGTTCTTGTCTTAAAGTTGGATTTTCCCAATTTAAATCAGGTTGTTTTTTAGAAAAAGCATGGAAATAATATTCATCTCTTCCTTCAACCTTTTGCCATACTGAACCTCCAAAAACTGATCTCCAGTTATTTGGTTCTTTACCATCTTTAGAGGATTTAAAGATATAATAGTCATGATAAGGACTATGAGGATCTTTTAAAGCTTCTTGAAACCAAGCATGTTCATCTGAACTATGATTGATAACGAGATCCATAATAATCTTAATTCCTTTATTTTTAGCTTTTTCAATCAATTCTTCTAAATCAGCCATTGTTCCAAATTCAGGATTAATATCATAATAATCAGAAATATCATATCCATTATCATCCATAGGTGATTTATAAATAGGACATAACCATAACAAAGTCACTCCTAAATCCTTTAAATAATCAAGCTTTTCAATAATCCCTCTTAAATCACCAATTCCATCTCCATTAGAGTCCTTAAAACTTTTAGGATAAATTTGATAAGCTATCTCTTTCTTCCACCATTCATTACTCATTTTCTTTTTTCTCCTTTAAAATATATAATTTAGAATAATAATCTCCAATACCATCCTTATTCTCACCACAAGAACTATCACTTATAATAAGTCCCACATTCATCAATTCATCTCCATATAAATCTAAACCATTAACATGATACATCTTATCTTCATCTAAACCTAATAAAGGTAAACGACGATAACCTACATTAACTTCTTGTAAAGGTCGATAGTAACCAACAATTGCTTGTGTTTTATCATGAGAGACAACCATCCAAGCTGTTTCGTTTGATGTAAATGGACTTTTTAAACGATAAAATGTTCCAAATTGAAATAAAGAACGATATTGTTTCATAAAACTAATTTGTTTTTTAATAATTTCTTTTTCTTCAAAGGTTAATTGATTAACATCTAATTCATAACCAAAAGTACCAAAATAAGCTACATTAGCACGTGTTTCAAGTGGTGTATTTCTAAATGTTTGATGATTAGGAATTGCTGAAACATGTGATCCCATTGAAGAAAGTGGGTAAACAAGAGAAGTTCCATATTGAATCTTTAATCTTTCTATTGCATCTGTATCATCACTTGTCCAACATTGAGGGGCATAATAAAGCATTCCTGGATCAAAGCGTGCTCCTCCACTTGCACAGGATTCAAAGAGTATATCAGGGTATTTAGTTGTTAGAACATCGTATAAATGATAAACACCTAGGATATATTCATGCATGACTCTTCCTTGTGATGAAACATCATGAGTGCTTGAATAGACTTCTGACATACAACGATTCATGTCCCATTTAATATATGAAATATAGGAATCATCAATCACATTCATCATTGCCTTGGCAATGTATTCAACAACTTCATGATTAGAAAAATCTAAAATATATTGATTTCTTCCATGACAACTCTTTCTATGAGGAGTTTTTAATATCCATTCAGGATGATTTCTATATAAGTTAGAATCTTCATTGACCATCTCTGGTTCAAACCATAATCCAAATTTTAAACCTAAATCATGAATTCTCTTTGATAGACCACGAATTCCATGAGGCAGTTTATCTAAATTAGGGAACCAATCTCCTAATCCTTGATGATCATTATTTCTATTACCAAACCAACCATCATCTAACACAAATAACTCAATTCCTAATTCTTTTGCTGTATTAGCCATTGAAACAATCTTATCTTCATTAAAATCAAAATAAGTTCCTTCCCAATTATTCACCAAAATAGGTCTTACTTGATCTCGATACTTTCCTCTAGCAAGTCTTTTTTGATAAAGTTGATGATATGTTTGTGACATTTTATTTAAACCTTGATTACTATAAACCATTACAACTTCAGGACTTTGAAAAGAATCTAAATGATCTAATAGATATTCAAAACAATGAGGATGAATTCCCATAGATACACGTGAGACATGATAATTATCGACTTCTACTTGGGCCAAAAAGTTACCACTATAAACCAAACTAAAACCTAAAACTTCACCACTTGTTTCTTTACAATTTTCTCTTTTTAAAGCAATAAAAGGATTAAATTGATGAGAAGAACAGCCTCTTAAAGAATAAATACTTTGAATACCTTCAGTAAGTTTTCTTGTTTTAATAGAACGTTCTCTTGCCCATGATCCTGTAAGTTCAATCATTTCATAATCTTGATCAGGTAAGTCTAAAGACATAGACATCATTTGATTAAGTCTTAATTTTTGTTTTCCTTCATTAATAATAAAAGCATTTCTTGTAATAACAGGTAAATCATGATAAATGGTATAACTTAACTGTAATTTTGTATCAATAACATCATCATATAGGGTAATGATCAATGTTTGTGCTTCATCTTCTTTTTCTACATAAGTTGCAGGTAAATGATCTAATTGAGGTTTACCTTGAATTATTTGATGATTTACATATTCAAAGTTTAAAATATGACTGCCATTTTCTTGGGTGATATCGATTGCTGGATGACGTAAATCACCAGAACCATAAACAGGATATTCTTGTTTAATATGTTCTAATGAAAAAGTGAGATTACCTTCATAGCTACAAGATGACATTGGTCGAGGACTTGTTTCAAAAAGATGATCAAAGTTATCTCGATCATGAATTCTTTTCCCATAATAGAGTTGACCTAATTGATTGTTTTTTAAGATTTTAAAGATATAACTGATTTGATCATTATATAAATGAAAAGTTTTACTTTCTTCATGAAATTGAATCATAAATTTCTCCTACTCACTAAATAAAATTTTTAAAACATCTTCTAATCCATCATCTACAATAGATTTACAAACAATATTTGCTTTTTCTTTTAAAACATCACAGGCATTTCCCATGGCAACCCCTACACGACAAAAATCAATCATTTCTAAATCATTTTCTCCATCACCAAAAGCGTATGTGTCATCTTGATCTAAATGATAATAATCAAGAACTTTTTGAATACCTGTTGCTTTTGAAATTGTTGGTGAATAAAATTCAAAAGCATTATCACTGCCATGTTCATCAAAATTAATGACATAACCAAAATCATTTTTAATATAGTTTTCAATCTTTTCACGATCGTTATTTGTGACATTTGCTTCTATTTTAATCGCTCTTTTTAATACCTCATTACGATCAAACTTTGTTGTAAATAGATCTTTAAAATGTCCATTTTGAACAAAGAAGTTATAAAGTTCTTTATAAGAAGGATCAATGTATAAATGATTCGCTGTCGCAATCATATAATCACAATGAAGTTCTTCTAACATATTTGCTGTCTTTAAACATAACTCATAATCCATTCTATTTTCATAAATAGATTTTCCATCAATTTCTACATAACCACCATTATTTAAAACATAACCATCAAAAGTACCATCCCACCACTTTTGATCTAACATGGCTTTAGGACGTCCACTACAAATAAAGAGTTTATGTCCTTGTTCCTTTAATCTTTTTAGTTCTTTTTGTACACCTTGAGGAATTTCTTGAATACCACCATAAGACCATATTAATGTTCCATCAATATCAAAAAATAATACCTTTTGTTTCATAACATTTCTCCTTTCGTTAATTATATCACAAAGCAATAATCAATAGTTTTCAAGAAAAGAAAATAGATAAATACGTAAGAAAGTACGCAAGATAAAATGTACTAAAAAAGGAATCTTGCGATTCCTTTTGAATTAATCATCTAAAATAGAAGATCCATTTGTAGCAATCACTTCTTTATACCAATCGTATGATTTCTTTTTAGAACGTTTATAAGTTCCATTACCATAATCATCAACATCTACATAAATAAATCCATATCTCTTAGACATTTGATTAGTTGAATTAGATAATAAATCAATTGGTGCCCAAGTTGTATAACCCATTAATTCAACACCATCTTCTTCAATAGCTTTATACATTTGTCTAATATGTTCTCTTAAATAATCAATACGATAATCATCATTAATAGACCCATCTTCTTCCACTGTATCTTTCGCTCCTAAACCATTTTCAACAATAAATAATGGTTTTCTATAACGATCATATAAATCTACACAAGAAATTCTTAAACCGATAGGGTCAATTTGCCATCCCCAATCAGAACTAGGAATATGAGGGTTTTTAATAGCTGTAACAGTATTACCTGCACTCATTTCTAATCCTTTAGTATCCGCAGCAACACAACTTGATGAATAATAACTAAATGAAATAAAATCAACAGGATATTTTTTCATGATTTCTAGATCTTCATCAGTCATTTTAATATTGAATCCTTTATTTTTATACATTTGTAATAAGTATTTAGGATATTCACCATGAACTTGAGTATCACTATAACAATAGATTTGTCTCATTCTTTGTTGTTGTTCTAATACATCTTCTGGTTTACATGTATATGGATAATAAGTTAATTTAGTAAGCATACATCCTACTTTAGCGTCAGGAATATTTTCATGTGTAATTTTTACCGCTAAAGCACTTGCCACAAATTGATGATGCATTGCTTGATATTCAACTTCTTCAAATTCTTCTGGTTTGAATCTTGATTCAATAAGTCCACCGGTCATAAATGGATGTCTAATGATTGAATCAATTTCATTGAATGTTAACCATAATTTTACTTTATCTTTATATCTTTTAGTAATAACATCAACATAACGTGTAAAGAATTCAATGGAACGACGATCATACCAACCATTATAGTCCATACAGAATGCTAGTGGTGGTTCGTAATGGGACATAGTAACTAATGGTTGCATCCCATATTTTAAACATTCATCAAAGACATCATCATAGAATTTTAAACCTTCTTCATTTGGTTCTAATTCATCCCCTCTAGGGAAAATACGAGACCAAGCAATAGACATTCTATAAACTTTAAATCCCATACCTGCAAGTAAAGCAATATCTTCTTTATAATGATGATAAAAATCAATCCCATGGCGTTTAGGATAATAAACTTCATCATCTGTACTTAAAGCTTTTTCAATCATTTCATCAGAAATATCACATAAACCATGCGTATTCAATAAATCTTTCATAGATTTAGGATCAGTGAATAATTGTACATCACTACAACTTACACCTTTTCCGCCTTCTTTCCAACCACCTTCATATTGGTTAGCAGCAGTAGCTCCACCCCATAAAAAACCTTCTGGAAATTGTTTCATATTATGTTCTCCTCTTTTTATCTTATTTTCCTAATTTTATTATATCTAAATTACTTTTTATTTGTTTATTTTTTCAAAATATAAAAAGATATAAATTCTACTTATAAGAGGTGTTGTTTTCTATTTAAAATGATATGATTTGATAAAGGAAGTGGTTATATGGATCTTATTAAAATTGGTAAATATATAGCAGCTAAAAGAAAAGCATTAGGTTTGACTCAAAAACAACTTGCAGAAAAATTAAATATGTCTGATAAATCTGTATCTAAATGGGAAAGAGGAGTTTCCCAAACAAAAGGATATTAAGAAATAACCTGTGTTTGCCTGCTTGCAA
>ERZ827108.2184-NODE-2184-length-21530-cov-6.490198_pt1 | contig 21530 bp, 26 predicted proteins | sample MGYA00519921_ERZ827108 | MGnify/ENA primary metagenome ERZ827108 (study PRJEB31778, sample SAMEA3449258) | human gut metagenome | biome: human gut; feature: human-associated habitat; material: faeces | place: United Kingdom | collected 2010/2012 ... | reverse complement strand
TTTATCAATAACTTAATTAAAAGAAGAATATTAATTATTCCCCTTTATTTTATTTTTAATTTTAACACCATTCGCATGATTCTTTGGAAATTTATTATAATGTTCTTCACTATTTAAACCATATTTAATACCCATTTCATCAGTATATTGAAGTAATGTTCCTTCAATAATAAATCTCTTATATTTCTTTACAAACCAATGATCATCAACAACAATAGTTTTAATATCCTTTTGACCAACTCTAACTTCTCCAGTAACATAATAAGATTCCAATCTAGAATTTCTAATATGCAAAAATTTAATAAGTGGTTCATCTTCTGCATAAAGACAAAGTCCATATTCATCTGAATAAAAAACATTATATATATATTCATCATCATTTACATCTGTTATTTCAACATAATCACAATATTTAATATCTTTTATTCCATCCATATCAAGTGTATAACCCATAATATTATCTCCTCTCAAAAGTACAAGTATTATAGCAAAAATACTTATTTTTGTCAAACAAGCAAAAATCCCCTACCACTTTAAGTATATTGATAAATGATTTTTTTAAAACTACATTTTATCTAATTCTTCCATTTTATATGTATAATATTCTTTATATCAATTTTCCCGAATAACATATAAGAAAAACTGGCTATATTGACATTAACCCTCATTTGTAGTACAATACTAAATACATTTTGAAAGGGGAAAATTATAATGAAATTAGAAAGGAACAAAAATATCTATCAAATAATTGATAAAAGTATTGATGAAATTGAAAGTGACCTAAGAATGATTGAAATAGATTTAGATTTAATAAAAATGGGTCAAAATATTAGAAATATAGGAGCAACAATAACATGTACATTAGGAGTAGGATCCGCTATTAACTATTTTTATACAGATGAAAATCATTACGCCATTGGTGCCTTATTGTGGGCTATCTTAGCTCTTAGAAATATATACAAAGGTAACATTGCAGACTATAAAATTAAAATGCTAAACGAAAAGAAAGAAGTATTAACCAAAGCAAAAATAAAAAAATTAACAAGATAGAAGATAATAATCTATCTTGTTATTTTTATACTCCTATATTTCCCCTTAACTTTTTAATTATACATTTTCTAATAAAATCAACTGGTATAATGGATATAGATATCAAGAATATAATAATTAATTCTTTAATATTAATAATCGTTGTACCAAAGATATTAATACCTGAATAAACAATAAATCCTTGTATTAATATAATAAATATAACAATAAAAATAAATGGTTTATTTTCTAAAATATGATTAAATATATTTAATCTATGAGTACGAGTATTAAATAAATTATTAACCGCTAGAAAGATAAACAAAGTAAAGAAAGCCGTCATAAAGTGTTCCTTATTAACAAACATATTCCCAATAATTGGTAACTTTAAAAACAATATAGATACTCCAAGTAAATATATACTAGATACAACAATTTCATTAAGCATATATCTATTAATAATAGATTCATCTCTCTTCTTAGGTACTTCCATCATATATTCTTTTTTAGGCACTTCATAAGAAAAAGCAAGACCCGCTAATGTATCCATAACCATATTAATCCATAACATTTGAATAACAGTAATAGGACTAGGTACCCCTATAAAAGGACCAATAAGAGCTAAACTAGTAGCGGCTAAATTAATAGTAAGCTGAAAGATAATAAATTTTCTTATATTCTTAAAAATAGTTCTGCCATATAAGATAGCCTTAGATATTGATAAAATATTATCATCAGTAATAACAATATCAGAAGCCTCTTTAGCTACTTCAGTTCCACTACCCATAGCAAATGATACATCAGCCTTCTTTAAAGCAATAGAATCATTTACTCCATCTCCTGTCATACCAGTAACTAAGTTTAACTCTTTAGCAAGAGTAACTAGTCTTTTTTTATCTTCTGGTAACGCTCTAGCTACTACTCTTAATCTTGGTATTAATTTTTTTACTTCTTCATTACTTAATTTATTAAGTTCATTTGAAGTAATAGAAGCGTCCCCTTCATTACCAATAATACCAACTTCTTTAGCAATAGATACGCCAGTAGATAAAGAGTCTCCTGTTACCATAACAATATTAATACCAGCATTCTTAATTAATTTTACAGAGTCTACTGCTTCTTCTCTAATCTCATCTTTAATAAAGATAATACCAACTAATATATTTCTTCTAATACTATCTACTGGATAAATACTTTCAGATATTGATAAAGCAATTGCTCTAAGACCATTATTCGTCTCATTATTAATATAATTATTTAATCTATCTTTATCTAATACCTTTACTTTACCATTTTCATCTAAGTAATTAGAAGTATATTTAAGTACCTTATCAGGAGCCCCTTTAATTAATTTAATCTTTTTATTATCCTTTTCTATTATACTAGTAGAATACTTATTCATACTATTAAATAATACCCTATCAATAATCTTAATTTCATCATCTTTATATTTACTAGCAAATCTAAGTAATGCCTTATCAGTAATATTACCTCCTATTACATTACCAGAAGATTTATCATATTCACTTTCATTATTATAGATAAGAGAATCTTCTAATAACCTTTGATAAGTATCACTAAGTTCTAACTTAGAATTATATTCATTTAAATTACCTAGTAATACTTTTACTACTTCCATCTTTCCTTTAGTAATAGTACCTGTCTTATCAGTAAATAAAATATTAAGTGAACCTGCTGTTTCAATACCAACCATTTTTCTAACTAAAACATTATCTTTAAGCATCTTCTTACTATTCGTAGATAACACCAAAGTAATCATCATTGGTAATCCTTCTGGTACTGACATTACTAGTACAGATACTGCTAGTGTCAAAGCCTCTAATAAATAACCAATAAAAGTATTAAAAGATATATTACTTATAATAGCAAAATTAAAATTATTTAAAATAAATATCTTAGAAAATAAATATGATATAGCTATCATAGTAGCGGCAACATAACCTATTCTACTAATAATCTTTGCTAAATTAGTAAGTCTTATTTTTAATGGTGAATCTTCTTCTTTTTCAACTAAAGACTTAGCCATCTTACCATACAAGGTATCCATACCTACTTTAGTAACTACCCCACTAGCGGCTCCATCATATATTGTAGTACCACGATATATTTTATTAATATCCATTGGTTTATTAATATCGTTTGCTTTCTCTTTATATACCTCTTTAGCCTCACCATTTAAAGATGATTCATCTACTGATAACTTACCACTAATAATAGTAATATCCGCAGGTACTTTATCACCACTACTAAGAAGTACAATATCACCAACAACAATATCATCAATAGGTATCTCAGTAATATTACCATTTCTTTTTACCTTAATATTAATTTTACTAGACTCTTCTTGCATTCTTTGAAAAGCCTTATTTGAACCATATTCACTAACCGCTGATATTAATGATGCTACTAATATAGCTACCACTATACCTATTGTTTCAAAGTAATCAAAATCTTTAAATAAAAATATTACTTTAATAAATAAAGCTATTAATAATATTTTAATAATAGGATCACCTAAAGTTTCTATAAACAAACTAATAAAAGTACTTTTATTTTTACCATTAATACTATTACTACCATATTTATTTCTAGATATATTTACTTCCTTATTAGTTAAACCAGTATTATTTAGCATAAGATTCCTCCTATGTTAAATAGTACTAACTATTAAATTAATTTAGACTAAATATAAATAGACAAAAAAAGACTATTTCTAGTCTAATACTTTATCTTTATAATCTGATACTGGCTTATAACTAAGACGATGATATTTAGTAATACCATATTCTTTAATAGCGGCAATATGTTTCTTAGTACCATATCCTTTATTATGAGCCAAATCATACATTGGATATACCTTATCTAAGTCATACATCATTTTGTCTCTAGTAACTTTAGCAATCACTGAAGCAGCCGCTATAGAAATCGATTTAGCATCTCCCTTAATAATACTAGTAGTAGGAACATATATGTCTAAAGGCATAGCATCTATTAAAACATGATCTAATTTAATACCAGTATTTCTTATTGCTTCCTTCATAGCAATCTTCGTAGCCTCATAGATATTAACTTCATCTATTATCTTTTCATCAATAATACCTATTCCAATAGCAGTAGCCTTTTCTTTAATTATTTTATAATATTCATCCCTTTTTTTCTCAGATAATTTCTTCGAATCAGTAAGTCCTTCTAAAACAAAGTCTTTAGGAAGAACAACACAAGCTGCTACTACACTACCTATTAAAGGTCCTCTACCTACTTCATCTACTCCCCCTATATATTCTAATCCTTTAGCATATAATTCATTTTCATACTTATATAAATCTTCCATCTTCTACTTCCATTTCTTAATAATATTATTTACTCTATTTTGTCTTTCAAAATTGCCCATTCCATTAATATTCTTTTGTAAGTTATCTGCTCTCATATCTGGTGTTAAATTATTATTAGTAGTATGAGAAATTTCAGTAGTATCTTTTCTACCAAACATTCTATTCATAAACTTTCTTTCTCTTTCCCTACCTCTTTTAGCTACATCATTATGATTAGCAGTCCATGTTCTATCAAATACCTTACTTAAATCTTCTTGTCTATTCATTTATATCACCACTTTAATTATACTATAAAAATAAAAAGAAGAAAACTATTAATTAATATTTTAGTTTATCTTCTATAAGTTTTAACATATGTTCTAACAGTTTCCTCTGTTCCTTCAGTTAAATTTTTAAGTCCAAAATATTTTAATATTTCTTCATCAGTAGTTCTTCCATACATTTCTAAAAATACTTTAATTTCATTATTATACCTATCTCTGTCAAAACGATACAAATGAGCCAAATACATTCCTAACATATTAGATAAAATTAAAGTAGCAGTATCTACATTACCTATACTACCATCTTTAGTATAATAAAATGGAAAATCAAAATTCATACCTTTTAACTTAATTAGATTATCAAATTCATAACCAACCATTCCTAAAAATGTATCTAGTCTTTGATATTCATTATTAAAAGCTGAACCAGCATATACAGTATTTTTAAGATAATCGCCAAAAATAAATTCAATAAATATTGAATAAGCTTCTACAAATATATTAGACTCATTATTAAAATCAGACTTATAAAATAAATAAGCATGTCCCAGTTCATGTGGTAAAATAATACCCGTATTCATCTTATTATTAAATCTAGACAAAACATAAGTTTCCTTCAAATTACCAATGCAAAAACAAAGACCTCTAACATATCTTTCACCCTCATATTTATCAATAGATAACTCTATTCTTTTATTTTGAACTAAATTATTATATATTTCTAACATTTCAGGATTAAACTCTTCTATAAAATTACTTATTAATTCAAAATACTTCTTATTAGAAATTATAGTATTTTTCCATACTCTCCATGGTAACTTTGGCATATTAGAAAAAACTCCAATAGAAGTTCTAATTTGCATAGTATATTTATTAAAGAAATCTACTATTCTACCCGCTACTACATCATCATCTTTCTCTTTATAATCACCAATTATTCCTTCATTAGTATCATAAAGATTAAACAAAGCATTCTTATCAATATATCTTATTAAATATTTAATCTTATTTATATCATTAAATATTTCTATTTTTTTATATTTATCATCAGTACTATTAAGTAACTCTTCTAAAAGAATTAATCTAGACTTTAATTCATTAATATCAAAATGCATAAACTCAGCTCCTTTTTTACAAATTATTATTATACAATAAAATCAAAAGAAAAGAAACTATTAATTAATACATTCCCTGTATTTTCTTAATAGTCTCATTACTAAGAGAAGATAGTTTCCAATTACCATCATTATCTTTCTTTACCTCAAAATCAATTGTATATGTAACTTTATCCTTAGCCTTTTCTAAATAATCTAACTTAGTATTATTATATTCCTGAGTAGTATAATTAGTATTACCTTGATATTTATTATTTACTTCATTAACTACCTTCTTATAATCAATAACTTCAATCTCTGTCGTTACACTAGCAGTATCTCCATCAATTCTTTCATTCTTAATTTCATAAGTTAAGTTCTTATATTGCTTTTCAATAATCTTTTTATATCTATCTTTCTGAATACTAGTAAAATTCTCTTCTTCAATAATACTATTAATACCATTTACTATATCTTTATCTAAAGTTTGATACTTAGTAAGTAAATCTTCTACTTTAGAAGTTGGACTATTAGATAGAGAACAACCTACTAGTAAAAGTAAAAATATAAATATACTAATAATTTTCTTCATTCTTATCACCATTTATATCTTTACCAATATATTACATATTATACTAAAAATTATAATTATTTATTATAGATATTACTTTTTCTTTACTATAACCTAAAGTAAGTAAATGATTATATATCTTATTCTTTAATTTAATACCACTATATTTCTTATTAGTACTAATATCTTTATCTATTATCTTATTTATTCTTTCATAATAAATATTATCATCTATACTAGTCATATTATTATAAATAACCTCTTCATTAACACCAAGTCTTTTTAATTCATTTTTTATTTTATAATCACCCCAATTAGTAAAATTTAATTTATCTTTAATAAAAGCCTTAGTAAATCTATCATCATCCAAATATTTATAATCAATCAATTTATCAATAACTTCTTCAATAATAATAGTATCTTCTTCTTTATTTTTTAAATAATCTCTTAATTCATTAATACTTCTTAATCTTCTATCAATATATTTAACTGAAGTATCTACTAATATACATATAGTATTATCTCTTTTTAATTTATCATATAATTCATTATCAATATCTTTCTTTATCAATAACTCATTATCAGTAATTACTTTACCATTTAATTCTAACACTTCTCCATTAGATAAATAAACATTATATATATTTTTTTTAGTAAGTTCATATTTTTCTATTTTCATAAAACCACCTATTAAAAAGAAGAGACTATTATTTATCTTTCTTTTTTGTTTCTAAGTCTCTTCCATATTCTTTCTTTTCTTCTATCATTGTCATAGTAATATTATCATCTATTTCTGCTAAAGCATTTCTATCAATATTAGATAATATTACTTCTTCTTTAACTGTATCTATTATTACTTTACCCCAAATAGGTCCTTGTTTAATAGTTAAATCATTAAACATATCTGGAGTAATTACTTTTAAGAAGTATCCAAATACTAATCTCTTCGTAGCCACAACTAATCTTTTATCCGTTAATACAATAATATTAGTATTTATTATTTCATAACTTTGATAATTCTTTTGAGCTACAAATACATATTTAATTTCTTCATCTGATCCAATAAACTTAGATACTATTTTAGCATGTGCTCTTAATCTAAAAGCAATAGTCATTGGATATTTTCTTTTAAATTCTTTTACTCTTCTATATATTTCATTATTCATTTACATCAACCTTAATATTCTCTTTAACAAAACTTACAAATGTATCTTTATCAACATATTGACCAATTGAATCAATTACTTTATCACCAACTATAAATAATGTAGTTGGAGTACCCCATTGATTCTTCTTCAAATAAGAATTTGATTTACTTAACTTATTACTCTCTTCACTACTTAAATTAGTAAGATTTAAATAATTAACAGGAATTCCAAGTTCATTAGCAACTTCTTCTACTACTGGTTCATACATTTCGCAGTAGCCACATCCATCTTGAATAATTACCATTAAGAATGGTTTATTACTATTCATTAATTCTTCATATTCAGCATAACTAATAGTCTTAGTACCTGCTTCTCCTTCTACTGCTGCTGGAAGTTCAATATCTACTTTACTTTCTTTCTTAGTACTAGTAACTATACAAGCTACTACTAAAAGTACTACTACTAAAAGAATTAAAATTATATCTTTTTGTTTAGATGTTAAACTAAATGATTTCTTTTCTTTAGTTTTAACTTCTTTCTTCTCTTCTACTTTTACTTCTTTAGCAATTTGTTCTACTTTAACGTTTTCCTTCTTAACATCTTCTTTAGAAGTAACTTTCTTAGTAACATTCTTTTGATTATTATTTACCTTCTTATTTGTATTATTCTTTTTATTATTATTAGTTTTGTTTTTTGCATTTTTATTTGCCATATCTATTTCCCTCCTAATAAATAGTTTACACTTAAAGACATGAAAAATCAAGTACTTACTATATTATTTTGTCGTTTTTTAGTTATTTTTAGACATAACAAAAGAGACTGACCCCCTAAGGAACAGTCTCCCAAAAAGAATAAAAAGGGGTTGGCTAGTGTGATACTAGCACCAATTCGCCTAAATCGAACTGGTGATTAATATAATAAACTATCTTCCCCTATTTGTCAATACAAAAATTTAATTTTTTTCATTTTCCTCACCTTTCATGAAATGCCAAGGTCATTTCATGTCCAATCTAGCCTACTTCTCAGTCTATATTGGAGTCTCATTAGACCTATCATATATAAGTTAGAACATAAAAAAAGAACTAGTTCAAATAGTATTAACCTAAAATATAATATATATGATTGATATCTATTTTAAAACTTAGAATAAGGTTTAAAATAACCTCTAAGATTATAGCTTAGAGGTAAAACAAAAAGCAACCCTAAGGTTACTTTCTATATATTAACTACTTATTTTGGTAGTTAGATCCACTAATTTGGTTTTGTCCTAATCTTACTAATCTTTTAGTAATTTCTCCACCAACTGATCCATTAGCTCTTGAAGTTGTATCTGGTCCTAAATTAACACCAAACTCGTTAGCTATTTCATATTTCATTTTATCGATAGCTTGTTTAGCTCCAGGTACTACCATTTTGCTATTTGTATTGTTACTCATTATGTTTCACCTCCTACATTAATAGGTTGTGAATTATTAAGTATTTAATACATAAATTTTAATGGTAATTTTTTCTAAATATCAAACTTATTATTATTTCTTTTAATTTCAATTACTTCTCTACTATTAACAGCTTCATCTATAAGAGAATTAAAATCAAAACTCTTTTCATATAGTATAGCTTTATCCATATTAGGATTAATAACAGGATGTTTAGGTAAGAAAATAGTACAACAATCTTCATAAGGAAGTATTGATGTTTCATAAGTACCAATCTTTCTCGATATATCTATAATTTCTAATTTATCTAAACATGCTACCGGTCTAATAACAGGTACATTAGTTACACTATTAATAACTCTCATACTAGTTAAAGTTTGACTAGCAACCTGTCCAACACTCTCACCATTTATAAGACATAGACAAGAAGTTTTTTCCATGATTTTTTCACTTATCCTATACATCATTCTACGCATTATGGTTATCATATATGTAGGGTCGATATTTTTATATATCGCCTCCTGTAAAGCAGTAAACTTCACCACATTTAAAGTAATACTCGAATCATATTTTGTAAGTTCTTCCACTAGTTTTTTGACTTTATTCTTAGCCATTACACTAGTATGTGGAGGAGACTCAAAATAAACACATTCTATCTTGATTCCCCTTTTCATAGCAAGATAACCTGCTACTGGGGAATCAATTCCTCCTGATAACATAAGGAGACCTTTACCTGCCACTGAAACAGGATAACCACCTGATGCTTTTATTTCTTTATGATATATATAAGTATAATCTTTTCTTATTTCAATATGTAATAAATAATCAGGATTATGAACATCTACTTTTTTATTAGGAATATTTCTTAATATCAAAGAACCAATTCTTCTAGAAAAATCCATACTAGGAATAGGAAATGATTTATCACTTCTAGTAGTTTCTACTTTAAAAGTATTAAATTCTATATTTTTAGCTACTTCAAGTACATTAGTTTCTATTTCCTCAGTATTAGTATTAACCCTAGTAGCCACTACTATACTATGAATACCAAAAATATTTTTAAGAATATCAACTACTTCATCAATATTTTCTTCTGTCTCAATATACATTCTATCTCTTGTTTTAATAATATTAACTTTATAATTTATTAAAGCTTTTTTTATATTATTATATAATATATTAATAAATACTTTTCTATTATCTTTCTTAGTAGTTAATTCTCCATATTTAATTAATATTATTTTCATTTACATCACTCATTTCTTTATTCTATACTTAAACAATATTGATTATTACCACTAGTATCATTCCAACTAACCTTTTTGCCATCATAACCAAGATATCCACATAATGTCCTTTTTTCATTAAATGGATCTTTCATCTCTTCCTTAGTAATTAATCCATCACCAATTAATTTATCTAAAGTAATTTGTCCCGGTTTTACTGTATTTTTATGTTTATCTACATATAATTCTCCAGCACTCTCAATTAATTTAATAATTTGCGTCTTTTGTTTATCTTTACTTCTTTCGATTGAAGAAGTAATACTAGGTATAGCAATAGACATAATAACTCCTAGTATAACAATAACAACTAATAACTCTACTAAAGTAAATCCCTTTTTATTTAATTCTTTCATCTTCATCACCTACACATAGTATAAAGTATTTTTATCTTTATATCAATACTTTTTCAGCATCTTTATTAATTATTTTTTAATTTTTACATATAATATCAATGTAGATAGTATGTAGTGATTATATTGACATTTACTACATTAACTGCTCTAATTGTTATAGAGAGGAGATGGTATAAATGTCTAATAATACTAGTGCTATTAATATTAATGTTGATTCTAGTGTAAAAAAAGAAACAAAGAAAATTGAAAACGGGGATATATTAGTTAAAAGTTTTGATAATAGAGAGGATTTAAAGAAAGCATTAAATAAATAAAAGAATTACTTTTATAGTAACTCTATTTTATTTTTTCTTTTAAAGAATTTAATATATTAATAGCTTCAATAGGTGTTATATTTAGAACATCTATTTTTTTCAGTTCTTCTTCAACAACACTCTTCTTTTCTTCAAAATTAAGAGGTAACATCATTTGCATAGAAGAATCTTTTTTACTATTATTATCTTTAGATTCATATTCATTTAAGATAACATTAGCTCTATCAATTACTTCTTTAGGAAGACCCGCTAATGTAGCAACATTAATACCATAACTTTTATCTACTGATCCATCTTTCACTTTATGTAAGAAAGTAATATTACCATTCTCTTCAATAGCAGATACATGTTTATTTTTTAAATTAGGAAGTGTATTTTCCATACTCGTAAGTTCATGATAATGAGTAGAAAATAATGTTTTACATTTAATATTATTAGCTATATATTCTAGAATAGCTTCAGCTAAACTCATACCATCGTAAGTAGCGGTTCCTCTACCTAATTCATCAAAAAGAATTAAACTATTTTTCGTAGCATTCTTAATTGCCCGAGAAGCCTCCATCATTTCTACCATAAATGTAGATTCACCACTTACTAAGTCATCACTTGCTCCTATTCTTGTAAATATCTTATCAAATACTGGCAAATGAGCCTCTTCAGCAGGAACAAAACATCCTATTTGAGCCATAATAGCAATAATACCAAGTTGTCTCATATAAGTAGATTTACCAGCCATATTAGGACCAGTAATAAGTAAAATATCCGTATTATTATCCATAATAATATCATTAGGTACATATTCAGCATCTTTTAATACTTTCTCTACGACTGGATGCCTAGAAGATATTACTTTAATTTCATTAGTACTATTTAATATAGGTCTAACATAACCATACTTTTCACTAACAAAAGCAAATGATTGTAAGACATCTATTTCACTAATAACTTTAGCATTCTTTTGTAATATTTTAATATATTCTTTACATTTATCTCTTATTTCTACGAATAAATTATATTCTAAATTAATAATCTTATCTTCAGAAGACAAAATAATATCTTCTTTTTCTTTTAGTATAGGATTAATAAATCTTTCACAATTGGCAAGTGTTTGTTTTCTAGTATAACCCATATCATCAGTAATCATAGATAAATATGAATTACTAACCTCTATATAATAGCCAAATACTTTATTAAACCCTACTTTTAATCCCTTAATACCAGTTCTTTCTCTCTCTTCTTTTTCAAAATTACTAATAAAATCTTTACCACCCTTACTTAGACTCTTTAATTCATCTAACTCACTAGAATATCCCTCTTTTATTAAGAAGCCATCTTTTAAACCATTCGGAGCATCTTCATTAATAGCTTTCTCTAAAAGATCATATAAGTCATTTAGAGGATGTACTTCATCATAAAAATTAATTTTCTCTAATTTATCTTTAATACTAGGAAGTACTTTTAAAGAACTCTTTAATTGTAATAAATCCTTAGCATTAGCAGAACCAAATGATATTCTACCACATAATCTTTCTAAGTCATATACTTCATATAAATCATTTCTAAGTTCTTCAGCTAATATAAATTCTTCAAGCAACTTAGTAACAATATTATATCTTTCATTTATTCTAGACATATCTACTAATGGATTCTCAATAAAATATTTTAACTTTCTACTTCCCATGGCCGTCTTAGTATTATCTAAAAGCCATAATAAAGAATATGTTCTTTCCTTAGTTCTTAAACATTCAGTTAATTCTAAATTTCTCTTAGTATGAATATCCATCATTAATGATGATTCATCTTTTTTAATTATTACCTTTTGAAAATGAGATAGATTTCTTTTTTGTACAACACTTAAATAATATAATAATAACTGTATAGATTTTATTATTCTATCATCATCTATATTACTATATATATCATTATAATTATCAGTAAGAAAAGAATCCTCTATAGTTACTGGTATCTTTTGACTCCTTATACTAGATATTAATTCTTTATCTACATTACTATCTACAATTAATTCTTTTATCTCTAAAGATAATAATTTATATATAATATCTGAATTACTATTATATAAAGAAGAATATATATCACCAGTAGTAATATCTGAATATGTAAAAGCATATCCATATCCAAAACTATATAAACTACCTATATAATTATTTTCTTTTTCATTTAATGAATTAGCATTAATAATAGTACCAGAAGATATTACTTCAATTATATCTCTTTTAACTATTCCTTTAGCATTCTTAGGATCTTCTAACTGTTCACATATAGCTACTTTAAAGCCTTTTTTAATTAGTTTATCAATATATATTTCAGCAGCATGATGTGGTATACCACACATAGGAACTTTCTCTTCTAATCCAGCACTCTTACCAGTAAGAGTAAGTTCTAAAGCATGAGCTACTACTTCAGCATCTTCAAAAAACATTTCATAAAAATCTCCTAATCTATATAATATTATTACATCTTCGTATTTATCCTTTAACTCTACATAATGTTTCATCATTGGAGATAATTTACTTCTATCTACATCATTTCTCTTCATATTTACTACCTTCTCTGTTTATATATTATACCATATCAAAATACTTAATATCAATATCTTTTTATTTATCAACATAATAAAATTAAGCATTTAAATCATTTTAATAAATTTAAATATAGTTATTGATATTTTTATAATTTTTTAGTAGAATACTTATAGGAAGAGAAATTTATCCATAATAAAAATGGGTAACACCTAGTTCCAAAAGGTGTTCTCTCCATAGCATTGTTATAGAGCACCCCTGAAGGGTGCTCATTTTTTATCTATGGTTACGACTATCTATTAAGTATAGTGTAACTAAAGTAAGCCATATTATTAGTATGACTTCATTCACTTACTAAAGCCCTTATTTCTGTTTGTTTTTTCAGCATAACATCACTCCTTCCTTAAATACTAAAAAAAGGAGAGACGCACCTTATTGGTGTTACCTAGAAACTTCCCTATATTTATACTTAATAGTCAATATAATATGGCTATTTATTTATACTTTTTATATACATACAAACATATATTATTTACTGTCACTTATCATTTTCTTTTTAAACAAAAATATTTCTAATACTATAGTTATTATTGTATATATAACCACTATTAAAGTGCTAGTTAATATATTGTTATAACTATTATTTAATACACTTTTAGTTATATTTAAAGTACTTTGAAATGGTAATATTTTACATATAGTACTAAAAGTATTACCAACCATATCAGTACTAAAATACATACCACTAGTAAAAGCTACTAACTGAACTACTATACTAGATACTCCTGAAGAAGATTTTTCAGTAGTTATTGTTCCTATTAATATACCAAGAGATATAAATAATAAAGATATAGGTATTGATACTAATATTGTATAAATAATATTTATACTAAAGTTTAATCCCAATAACATAGCAGTCATAAAGAACAATATATTTTGTATTAACACTATTGGTAATACTGATATACTATATCCTAAAATATAATCTATACTTTTCATTGGAGATACCCCAAGTCTAGTAGTAAGAGATGTACTTCGATCTTTAGCTACTAATAAAGAAGTAAACATTGTTATAAAAGATAAACTAAATATAATAATACCAGGAGTAAAATTCTCTATATTATATACTTCATTTGGTATTTTAAACTGCTTAAATATATATAATAGAAATAATGGTAAAATAATAGAAAAGATAATACTAAGCGGATCTCTTATTATTTCTTTAAAATTCCTATTAGCAAATGTTAGTATTCTCATTATTATCCTCCTCTATTATTTTTATAAAAGCATCTTCAAAGTTTTTAGTTTTAGCTTTTTTTATTAATTCTTTAGAAGTACCCAGTTCTATTAACTTACCTTTATTCATTATACCTATTCTATCAGATAATACTTCAGCTTCTTCCATATAATGAGTAGTAAGTATAATAGTAGTTTTTCCTTTTAATAATTCTATTACTTTCCATAAGTCATGTCTTGATATTACATCTAAACCTAGAGTTGGTTCATCTAAAAACAATATTTTAGGATTATTTATTAAAGATATCGCAATAGATAATTTTCTTTGATAACCACCAGATAATGTCTTAGCCTTTTGTTTTAATACTTCTTCTAATTTAAATAACTTTATTAACTCTTTTATTTTATCTTCTTTATTAGGTATTTGATATATCCCTGCCATAAAATATAAATTTTCTAATACTGTTAAATTAGATGCTACCGCAGTCTCTTGAGGAGATATATTTATTATTTCTTTTATTTTACTACTATCTTTTACTAAATCTAAATTATTTATCTCTACCTCTCCACTAGTAGGTAATATTAATGTAGATAACATCTTAATAGTAGTAGTCTTACCTGCTCCATTAGTTCCAAGTAAAGAAAATAATTCTCCTGTCTTTATTTCTAAATTTAAATTATCTACTGCTAATTTATCTTTATATTTCTTAGTTAAATTATTTATCTTTATCATTAGATCCTCCTAATATATTATTAGTAGCAGCCTCAATTACATCTGACTTTACTAAAGCTATTCCTTTTTTAGAATCTGCTAATACTATTAAAGAATCTCCCGGATTTATATCAAAGATATCCCTTACTTCTTTAGGTATTACTATTTGTCCTTTTTCTCCTACTTTACTTATACCCATATATTTATTTTTCTTCATTATATTATTTCCTTTCTAAAGTTATACTAGTTATACTTTTCATACTAATTATACTATCTATTATATATATAGTCAATACCAAAATTCTTTAAGAAGGCAATAGTCTTTCTCATACTCCAAAGCACCTTAAAATAAAAAAAGGAAAGAAAAAAAGAGGCATAGCCTCAATATTCATATATAATTTTAACTTCTAGCTAACCCATCCACTGATAAAATAACCCCAGTTATATAACTAGCCATATCACTTGCTAAGAAAAGATAAGCATTAGCAATATCTTTAGGCTCCCCAATACGACCTAGTGGTATTGATTTTATTAATGGTTCAATCATTTCTTGAGGTAACTTTTTAACCATATCAGTATTAGTTATACCAGGAGCTACAGCATTTACTCTAATATTATAAGAAGCCAGTTCTCTAGCAAGTGACAAAGTAAAACCATTTACCGCAAACTTACTAGTAGGATAACCTACTCCTGATGGCTGTCCATATTTACTTACCATTGAAGAAGTATTTAATATTACACCATATCCTTGTTTTTTCATATATATAGTTACTGCCTTAGAAGTATTATACATAGCATTAATATTTATATCCATAATATGCATAAATTCTTCACTAGTAGTATCTTCTATTTTCTTATTTGCAGAAATACCAGCATTATTAATTAATACATCTATTATCTTATATTTATTATATATTTTATCTATAGTTTCTACCACTTCTTGATAGTTATTTAAATTAGGATAATAACCCTCTACTAAAATATTATCTTTAGATAATTCTTCTACTGCTTTATCTACTGATTCTTTCTTAGAGCCAAATATTATAACATTAGCTTCTTTCTCATAAAAAGATTTAGCCACCTCTAATCCAATTCCTCTAGTACCCCCTGTTACTATTACTACTTTATCTTTAAAATTCATTATTATCACTTCTTTCTTCTTTATTTTATTTGTACTCCAAATAACGATATTATATCACTAGCTTGAAGAACGTTTATTTTTATACCTTTTAATGAATCAATATCAAATACTATTCTTTCTATATTACAAGTAGAAAAATCAACATCTTTTAAATTGGTCCTAATAAATTCCGTTTCATTAAAAGTACTATTATATAAACTTATATTCTTAATCTTAGATTCAGTAAATATACTATTACTAAAATCACTATCTATTATCTCAATATTATTTAAACTACTAGTAAAAAAATTAGTATATTTAAAGTTACTACTACTGAAAGTAACATCTTTTAAACTACTATTAACAAAAGAAGTACCAAGTAATTTACAATTATCAAATACTACTCTACTAAGTAATTTATTATCAAATACTTGATTAGATATATCACAGTCTTTAAATATTACATCTATTAAATCAACATTATCTAATTTTATATTACTAAAATTAATATTATTAAAAATACAACTATCAAAAGTTATATCACTAATTATAATATTTTCTTTTATATTAGTCTTATATAATTTATTACTAAAATCATTATCTTTTATACTATCTATAATACTATATTCTACACAGTTTTTTATTTTAGGACTAACTATTTTCATTAGATTCCTCCTTATATAAATAACAATCCCTATCATGAGAATATATTATACCTATAGCTTGAAGATAAGAATATATAATCGTAGTACCTACAAATGTCATTCCTCTTTTTCGTAAGTCTTTAGATAGATTGTCAGATAATTCAGAACTTACCATATTTATTTCATAGTATATTTTATTATTTGTAAATGTTAAAAGATAATTCTTAAAACTTCCATATTCTTCTTTGATATCTTTAAATATCTTAGCATTATTAATACTAGCCTTTATTTTTAGTTTATTTCTTATTATACCTTTATTTTCCTCTAATTCTTTTATTTTGTCTTCAGTATAATTACATATTTTATCTATATCAAAATCATCATAGGCAGTCCTGAAGGCCTCCCTCTTATTTAAAACACATTCCCAAGATAACCCTGCTTGAAACATCTCTAAGATTAACATTTCTAATAGATAAGTATCATCTAAATTTAATACACCCCATTCATTATCATGATAATCTATATATTTAGGATTATTTAAATTACACCATTTACATCTATTCATATTTCTTCTCCTTTGGTAATTTATATTCTTCTAGGTTATGCCCTTCTATCTCTAAAAGTACTATTTTATTTTTAATACCCCCTCCATAACCAGTTAATTTATTCGAGGCTCCAATCACTCTATGACATGGTACAATTATACAGATAGGATTTGCTCCGACTGAGCCTCCAACTGCTTGAGCCGACATTCTCTTAATATGATGATTAGCAGCTATTTCCTTGGCTATATCTCCGTAAGTAACTACCTCTCCATAAGGTATTTTATCCATAATATCTGTAACCTCTTTTTGAAAGTTAGATTTATAATCTATTCTATATTCAGGAGTAAACCTAGGCTCTTTACCGCTAAAATAGATATCTAGCCATCTCTTAGTCTCTTCAAATATCGGTAAGTCTTGTTCTATATGATTACCTGTATGTTTCCTACTATCTGGTGAATTTTCAAAATATAATCCTGTTAAATATTTACCATCACTAGTAAGTAATATATCATCTATCTTATCATTAGTTTTATATCTTGCTATATACATATATACCTCACTTCATTAATTATTATAACATACTTATCCTTTATTTTTTTACTAACATTATATATGATACTCCTTTAGGGGCTATTATTTTATTATTTGGATTAAGGGTATTATAGTTATAAAAGTATATATTATTGATATCTTGATAATTTAAATGTTCATATATTATGGTATTTGACCCTTCACTTATTTCTAATATATCTTTCTTAATATAAGTACTCCTCATTTCTTCATTTGCTTCTTTAACAAGATTTTTATTCACTTCTTCTTTTTCTGTCACATTATCATTTGGATAATCAAAAACTATGGTACTACCACTAGGTATAATATTAGATATTATTTTAATAGTATTTTTAAATACTTCTTTATCTAAATAATAACTTATTCCTAGTAATGATACATGAGTCTTTTTATCTTTATCAAAATTACTAGTAAATAGTTTATCTATCCAATTATTATTAAAATCTGCTCCTATAAAGGTTACATTATCTATAGTTATATTATTATCTTTTAATCTTTTTTATCTCTTATTACTTCTTCTTTATCTAGTTCAAATACTTTTATTTTATTATTTACTTTATATGCTGATGCGTCATAATCACTTGCTAGTATTGGATACTGTTTACCTTCTAACTTTATTTCTCTTTGTAATTTATCTTCATTATATATAGATCCAGCAAGTAGTGATGGTGCTAAGTTATTATTTACTATATACTCTACTGGATTATCTCCATTATAATCTTTATCAAAGTATTTTATCCCCTGTTTCATACTATTATAAATCATAGTATACTCTTCTTTTGTTAATATTTTCTCTCCATATATATCGTTATATATTTTGATATTACTATTTTTAGCGTGATATACTCTAGCAAATAGGCTTACTAGAGCGGTCATATTTTTATTCATATTTTATCCCTACATATATTTAATACTATATATTTTGATAAAATACAAGTCTTGAATTTTTATCTATTTTATGGTAATATGGATATAGAAAAAGAGAAGAATATTTGATTACTTTTCTCTTTATTTTATTTTTAATTTTCTCTTTTTTTATAAGCACCAAGAACCTTTTTTAATACTGCTTTGGGTTTCATTCTTTTTGCTTCAGTATTAAAATTAACTTTAAATGAGCATATTTTTCTACAATGTTCGCATATTTCTATTAAAGTGAAATTATCTACATTCATAAAACTCCCTCGTGATGCAACTACTGTTATTACTGTTGCTAAATCTGGTCTCATCTGAAGGAAGTCTATTATTTTGTTTAAACTCTCTTCAGTATCGGAAAACTTATTTAGTGCAAAACTTATATTATAATCTAATGTTTCTAATTGCTCATCTGTGTAAAGTCTCATTATTAAATCATAGTTTAATAAATACTCTGAAAAACCTTTATCTTGCATTAAATTATTTAATCTTATTTTTGTTTCTTCTGAATAGCTTTCTCCTTGACATAGTTGCATCAAACGTAATTGTTTATCTGTTGCTTTAATATATGTTTCATCTGTAAATGTATCTAGATTATTTTTATCAAATACATATTCTAATCTATTGAAACAAGAATCCCAAGTTTTTTCAGATATTATTTTACAAATTAAATCATACTTTATATTGATTAGTTTTACAAATCTATCAATATATTTTTTTCTTTCTTCCTCAGGTAATTTTTCAATACTATTAATAAACCATCTAAATATATATCCACAAGTTTTAATCATTTTTATATATTCTTTTCTTTCAAATCTTGAAGATATTTCTTTATTTAAATATTGAAAATCAATATGGTAGGAACTCCTATCAAACTTAATGTTTTCCTTTAATAAGTCATATAACAAACTTACATTATCATAATATAATGCAGCATAATATAGTGCAAAAGATAATCTTATCTTGTTATTTTCTTGGTCATCTACTATTGGAAGAAGAGTGTAAATCATATCACCATTTGGATTCATTTGTAGATTTTTAAAGTTGGCATTAATTAAGTCTTTTAATACAATAGCCATCTTTTTATCAATTTCCATTTCTCTTTCTTTCTCTAACTTAATCTCATGTTTTACTATACCTTTAATTTCATTTAATGTTTTTAAAACATAAATATCAATAACATCATTTTTTCCTATTTTTTCCATAAAACCTCCTGATACTATACATATCACTAAAGTAAGTAGTGATTGTTAACATATATTGTACCTTAGATTTAATTGTTTTGCAATATAAAATTAAAAAAAATCTACACAAATATAGATTTTCAAGTATTTTCATTCAGGATAATTTATTAGTCGCACCATCCAGGAGCGAGAACATTTTCATATTAGAGCATTTCCTCAATGCAATAATAGTATATCATATTTTTTCATTAACCTCAATTAATTTATGGTAATTTATAATTTTTTTAAGATTAAAATAAGAACTATTATCTAGTCCTTATTTACTCTTTTTTAATTTATCTGTATAACCTGCAAACTTTATTTTAGTAGTAGATTCTGCAAAATGGTTATTTTTATTTTTGCTATTATGTAATTGTACCATCTTAATTGCGGGTACTATTTCATTATCTTGACAATTAGAAATTATATATGCTTCTTCATCTGTTATTTCCATACCATTAAAATATCTTAATAATGCTCCTCCTAGCATATATAATCTTTCCATACTTATTTTTTCTACTTCTTCTCTTTTCATAATTTATTTTCCTTTATTAATTAATTTATAGTTTATTTATAATATGTAATAAAACTTAGTATACTCTTTTACCGTTTTCTACTTGTCTTTCTAGATTTAATAAAACTACTCCATCTTTAGTATCTACCCCTAGTACAAGCACTTCACTAGTAACATCTCCTATTTTCATTGGACTAAAATTAGTAACCACTATTACTTGCATATTTATTAAATCTTCTGGTTTATAGACATTAGTTATTTGAGCAGAAGTTTTCTTTATACCTAGTTCTCCCAAGTCTATTGTTAATTTATAAGCAGGTTTTCTTGCTTTTTCATTAACTGCTGCCTCTATTATAGTACCTACTCGCATATCTACTTTTTTAAAATCCTCTATCGTTATCATTTTACCTCTCCTTTATATATCACTAGTATATCATAATAATAGCAAAGTTACTAGAGAGTATTAAGATTCTTGTAATTGTTTTTTAGATTGTTCACTAAACTTTTCTACATTTTATTTTATCATAACTATTATTACAATTATTATTCATTATTTTTCTCCTTTCTCTATTTTATTCAATAGTTTTAATATTAAAAACCCCAATATATTTATATAATAAAAAGATTAGTTATATTTCAAACTAATCTCTATTAAATTATTTATTTT